>ERZ773187.68-NODE-68-length-99477-cov-49.441009_pt1 | contig 99477 bp, 90 predicted proteins | sample MGYA00511242_ERZ773187 | MGnify/ENA primary metagenome ERZ773187 (study PRJEB29015, sample SAMEA2737744) | human gut metagenome | biome: human gut; feature: human-associated habitat; material: faeces | place: China | collected 2012 ...
AGGCCGGACTTGTCGAATTTTCCGAGCGCGAGGTGCTGCGCGTCAGCCGCTATGACGACGCGCCCGCGCGCGAGGACATTGTGCTCAACGGCGAACAGCAGGCCGCTTTCGACGGCCTCTGTACGCTCTTAGGCCGCGAGGGCGGCAGCGCCGCGCTGCTGCATGGCGTGACCGCCAGCGGCAAGACGCAGGTCTATATCAGGCTCATCGAAGAAGCGCTCACGCGCGGCAAGACCGCCATGCTGCTCGTGCCGGAGATCGCGCTGACGCCGCAAATGCTGCGCCGCTTTACGGCGCAGTTCGGCAGTGACGTCGCGATGCTGCACAGCGCGCTGCCGCTCACCGAGCGCTACGACCAATGGAAGCGCATCCGCCGCGGTGAGGTGCGCGTCGTGCTGGGCACGCGCAGCGCGGTGTTTGCACCGCTGCAAAACCTCGGGCTCATCATTTTGGATGAAGAGCAGGAGACGAGTTATCAGTCCGAAAATCCGCCGCGCTACCACGCGCGCGACGTCGCGCAGTTCCGCTGCGCGCAGAACGACGCGCTGCTGCTGCTCGGCTCGGCCACGCCGACGATTGAAACGGCATATGCCGCGAAAAATAGGCGCTATCAAGTCTTTTCCCTTCATAAGCGGTTCAACGATCTGCCGCTGCCCAAGGTGCTGATCGCCGACATGAAGGACGAGCTGCGGCAGGGGAACGAGACCTCGATCGGTCATGCGCTGCGCGCAGAGCTTGAAAAAAATATCGAATGCGGCGAGCAGAGCATTCTGTTTCTCAACCGGCGCGGCAGCGCGCGGATGCTGCTGTGCGGCGAGTGCGGCTACGTGCCGCAGTGTCCGCGGTGCAGCGTGCCGATGACGTACCATTCCGCCAACGAACGGCTGATGTGCCATTACTGCGGGCACTCCGAAGCCGTAGTGGACAGGTGCAGCGAGTGCGGGGGACTGATGAAGCGCGTCGGCTCCGGCACGCAGAAGGTCGAGCAGGAGCTTTTTGACCTGTTCCCAAAGGCTAAAGTGCTGCGTATGGACGCCGACACCGTCGGCGCGTCACGCGGACATGAAGCGCTGCTGCGCGAATTTGAAGAAAAGAATATCCCCATCCTTCTTGGCACGCAGATGGTTGCCAAGGGGCTGGATTTTGAAAACGTGACGCTCGTGGGCGTGCTGGACGCGGACCTTTCGCTCTACGCGCAGAACTACCACGCCGCCGAGCGGACGTACAGCCTGCTGGCGCAGGTCGTCGGCAGGGCCGGACGCGGCGAGCGTCCGGGCCGCGCGGTCATCCAGACCTACCATCCCGAAAACGAGGTCATACAGGCCGCGGCGAAACAGGATTACGAGACGTTTTACCAAAACGAGCTGCGCATGCGCTCGCTGCGGCGCTATCCGCCGTTTGCAGATCTGTTCACGCTGACGGTCTCAGGCCTTGATGAGCTGCGCGTCATCACCGCCGCCCGCGCACTGTGCGACGCACTGCGCTACGCCTGCTCTCAGCCGCCGCTGAAAGACTTGGAGGCCGAAGTGCTCGGCCCCGCGGGCGCGCCGGTCGTGAAGGTCAACAACCGCTATCGCTATTGCGTCTACCTGTGCGGCAAGGGCGGCAGCGTGCTGCGGCGCACCGTCAGCGAATATCTGCTGGCATTTTACGCAAGAAAAGAAAACCGCGGTCTCGACATTTTTGCCGACTGCAATGCTTTACAATAGAGAAAAGAGGATGAAATTATGGCTATTCGCAAGATCCACGAAGTGGGCGACCCCTGCCTTGCAAAGGTCTGCCGCCCCGTGACGGAATTCAACGACCGGCTGCATGAGCTGCTCGACGACATGGCGGACACACTGGAGGAGGCCGGTGGCGTCGGCCTCGCCGCCCCGCAGGTCGGCATCCTGCGCCGCGTCTGCATCGTGGAGGATGAGCAGGGCGAGATCATCGAGCTCATCAACCCCGAGATCATCAAGACCGAGGGCGAGCAGACGGGCCTCGAGGGCTGCCTGAGCGTGCCGGGCAAGTACGGCATCGTCACGCGCCCGATGGTCGTGCGCGTGCGCGCGCAGGACCGTTACGGCACGGAGTTTGAAGTTGAGGACGAAGAGCTGACCGCGCGCTGCTTCTGCCACGAGATCGAGCATCTCGACGGCCACCTCTACACCGAGCACTGCAAAGTCCTCACCGACGAGGAGCTGGAGCAGTATATCCGCGAGCAGGAAAAGGAGCTGGACGAGGAATGAGGATCGTCTTCATGGGCACGCCCGACTTTGCGCGCACGATCTTAGAGCGTCTGGTCGCGGACGGGCACGACGTGTGCGGCGTTTTCACGCAGCCGGACAAGCCGCGCAACCGAAACAAAGTCACGCCAAGCCCTGTAAAGGAATATGCTTTGTCGCAGAATATCCCCGTTTTTCAGCCGGTGACGATGCGCGACGGCACGGCGCTTGAGGATTTCAAGACCCTCGCGCCCGAGCTCGCGGTCGTCGCGGCCTATGGTCGCATCCTGCCGGAGGAAATGCTCGCCGTGCCGGTGCATGGCTGCATCAACGCACACGCGTCCATTCTGCCGAAGTACCGCGGCGCAGCGCCGATTAACCGCGCCATCTTAGACGGCGAAAAGGAGACCGGCGTCACCGTGATGCACATGGCGAAAGAGTGCGACGCGGGCGATATGATCTTAGTCAAAAAGCAGGCCATCCGCCCCGACGAGACGGCGGAGGACCTGTTCAAAGAGCTCGCTGTGCTCGGCGCAGACGCGATCGCCGAGGCCATCGCGCAGATTGAAAACGGCACAGCGCAGTGCGTGCCGCAGGACGAGTCGCAGGCGACGTATGCGCCCATGCTCTCGCGCGAGCTTTCTCCCATTGACTGGACGAGAAGCAGCACGCAGATCATCGACCAGATCCGCGCGCTGATCCCGTGGCCCTGCGCCGCGGCGAGCATTCTCGGCGCGAACACGAAAATTTTCCGTGCCGTGCCGCTCGGCGAAACGAAGGACGTGCCCGGCACGCTGTGCGCGCGCAAAAAGGGCATCGAAGCCTCCTGCGGCGACGGCAAAAGCATTCTCATCACGGAGCTGCAGCCCGACGGCGGCAAGCGCATGGCAGCGAACGCTTTTCTGAACGGCAAGCGCATCGCCGCGGGGACGGTCCTCGATGCGTAAGGGAAATACCGCGAACGCGCGCGAATGCGCGCTCTCCGTTCTGGTCGCCTGCCGCCGCAACGGTGCGTGGGCGGACGCCGCGCTGAAGGCGCAGCTCGGCAAGTGCGCACTGAGTGCTCAGGACGCGGCGCTTTGCAGCCGCATCGTCTACGGCGTGATGCAGAACGAGCTGCTGCTGAACTGGTATTTGAGCGCCTACTGCACACAGAAGCTCGACCATTTGCAGCCACCGCTCTCCGACATTCTGCGCATCGGCGCGTACCAGATCTTATTTCTGGACAAGGTACCCGACCACGCCGCTGTCAGCGAGTCCGTGGAGCTCTGCCGCACGAACGGCAGAAGCGCCGCGAGCGGACTCGTCAACGCCGTGCTGCGCAAGGTCGCGCAGAATAAGTCGAATCTCCCGCCGCTGCCGGAGGGGAATTTCGCACGATTGAGCGTCGCCTACAGCCACCCGCACTGGCTCGTCAAAAAGCTCGTGTCTCTCCTCGGCGTCGCGGAAGCGGAAGCGTTTCTTCGCATCGACAACGAGGCTTCGCCCATCAGCGTACAGGTCAACCCGCTCAAAACGAATGAAAAAGCGCTCGTCGACGAACTTCGCGGCGAGGGCGTCTGCGTCACGCCGCACCCGTGGGTGCCCGGATGCCTGGAGCTTTCCGGCACGGGCGACCTAACGACGCTCAGCGCTTTCTACAATGGCCGCTTCACCGTACAGGACGCGGCGGCACACCTGATCGTCTGCGCCGCGGACTTTGCGCGCGGGCAGAGGGTGCTGGACGTCTGCGCCGCTCCGGGCGGCAAGTCGTTCGCCGCGGCATTCGCGATGGAAAACGAGGGGAGCATCCTCTCGTGCGATCTACATGAAAACAAATTGAAGCGCATCCGCGAGGGCGCGCAGCGCCTCGGCATCACGTGCATCGAGACCGCCGCCGTCGACGGCCGCGCGTTCCGCGAGGAATGGGCGGGGCGTTTTGACGTCGTCATCTGCGATGTGCCGTGCTCGGGCCTTGGCATCATCCGCAAAAAGCCGGACATCCGCTACAAGGACGTGCAGGATTTTTCCGCGCTGCCGGAGATCCAGCGCGCGATCTTAGAGAACAGCGCGCGCTATGTGAAACGCGGCGGCCTTCTCGTCTACTCGACCTGCACGATCCTGCCCGAGGAAAACGAGCAGGTGACGGACGACTTTTTAAAAGCGCACGACGAGTTTACTTACGAAGCCTTTTCGCTGCCGAACGGCGTGAGCGCGCCGGGGCATTTGACGCTCTGGCCGCAGCGCGACAATACGGACGGGTTCTATCTCAGCCGCATGAGGAGAAAGACGCATGACTGATTTAAAGTCAATGACATTGGAGGAAATCACCGCGGCGCTGCGCGCGATGGGCGAACCGTCGTTCCGCGGCAAGCAGGTCTTCACATGGCTGCACCGCGGCATCACCGATTTTGACGAGATGATGAATATTCCCAAATCCCTGCGCGAAAAGCTCAGGGCGGAGTACTACATCACCGTGCCGACGGTCGCGCGCAAGCAGGTGTCGAAGCTCGACGGGACGATCAAATACCTCTGGGAGCTATCCGACGGCAACTGCATCGAAACGGTGCTGATGTCCTATCACCACGGCAACACGGTCTGCATTTCCTCGCAGGTCGGCTGCCGCATGGGCTGCAAATTCTGCGCGTCCACGCTGGCCGGCAAGGTGAGGGACTTAACACCGTCGGAAATGCTCGATCAGGTGCTTTTCACGCAGCTTGACTCCGGACGCGAAATTTCCAACATCGTCCTGATGGGCATCGGCGAGCCGATGGACAACCGGAAAAATGTGCTGCGCTTTTTGGAGCTCATCAACCATCCCGACGGGATGAACATCGGCATGCGCCACATCTCGCTTTCCACCTGCGGCGTGGTGCCGGGCATCGACGCGCTCGCGGAGGACAATTTGCAGCTCACGCTGTCTGTTTCGCTCCACGCGCCCGACAGCGCGACGCGCAGCCGCATCATGCCCGTGAACAACGCCTACGACGTGGAGGAGCTGTTCGCCGCTTGCCACCGCTATTTTAAGAAGACCGGCCGCCGCATCTCGTTTGAATACGCGATGATCGACGGCGTGAATGACCACGACTGGCAGGCCGACCTGCTGGCCGAAAAGATCCACGGCATGCCGGGACATGTGAACCTCATCCCGCTCAACGACGTGGTCGAGAGCGAGTTCAAGCCGAGCAAGCGCGTCGCGGCATTCCAGAAGCGCCTTGAGTCCCACGGCCTGACGGCGACGGTCCGCCGCAGCCTGGGCGGCGACATTGACGCCAGCTGCGGACAACTCCGGCGCAAAGAAATGAAAGCAAGAGAGGGGGCCGCGCAATGAGAGCCTGTGGAAAAACCGACGTCGGTCTGCGGCGGCATGAAAATCAGGATACCTTTGCCGTCGAGCAGGGCAAAAAGCTGCTCATCGCCGTCGTGTGCGACGGCATGGGTGGCGCCGAGGGCGGGCAGATCGCAAGCTCTGTTGCGGTGGAGACCTTTATGAAGGAAATGCGCGCGCTCATCCGCGCGGACATGACCGCCGAGCAGCTGCGCGAGCTCGCGTCGTTCTGCGTGGCGAAGGCCAACACGGCGGTCTATCAGCGCGCGCTGCAAGACCCCGCCTATCAGGGCATGGGCACGACGCTCGTCAGCGCAGTGGCAGAGGAAAAGTACGCCATCGTCTGCAACATCGGCGACAGCCGCGCGTATTTGATCCGCGGCGGCGAGATCACACGCATCACGCACGACCACAGCGTCGTGCAGACGCTCGTGGAAAACGGCAACATCACCGCCGAGGAGGCGCGCACGCACCCGAACCGCAACCTCATCACCCGCGCGCTCGGCCCAGACGAAAACACGCTCTGCGACGCGTTCGAGGTCTCGTTCACCAAGGGGGACAAAATTCTCCTCTGCACGGACGGCCTTGTCGTCACCGCGACGGACGACGAAATTTGCCGCGCCGTCTGCGCGGGTAAGCGCGCGGAAGAAAGCCTTGACGATCTCATTGCGCTCGCCAAGGCGCAGGGCGCGCCGGACAACGTGACGGCTGTGCTCATTGAACACGAGTAAAGGAGGTGGCACCGTATGAACAATATGATCGGAAAAATGCTCGACAACCGCTATGAGCTGCTCGAAGTCATCGGCAGCGGCGGCATGGCCGTTGTCTACAAGGCCAAGTGCCACCGCTTGAACCGCCTCGTGGCGGTCAAGGTGCTCAAGAGCGACCTTGCCGAAGACGCCGACTTCCGCCGCCGCTTCCGCGACGAGTCGCAGGCTGTCGCAATGCTCTCGCACCCGAATATCGTCTCGGTCTACGACGTCAGCCGCGGCGAGACGGAGTATATCGTCATGGAGCTCATCGACGGCATCACGCTCAAGCAGTATATGGAAAAGCGCGGCCAGCTCAACTGGCGTGAGGCGCTGCACTTCATCACGCAGATCATGAAGGCGCTCTCGCACGCGCATTCGCGCGGCATCATCCACCGCGACATCAAGCCGCAGAACATCATGGTGCTTCGCGACGGCAGCGTCAAGGTCGCTGACTTTGGCATCGCCTGCCTCGCCAACTCCGCCAACACGCTCACGCAGGAGGCGCTCGGCTCGGTGCACTACATGTCGCCCGAGCAGGCGAGGGGCGACCGCACGGACGCGCGCTCGGACATCTACTCCGCGGGCGTCGTGCTCTACGAAATGCTGACGGGGAGACTCCCGTTCGAGGGCGACAACGCCGTTTCCGTCGCCATCCAGCACCTTTCCTCCGTGCCGCTCTCGCCGCGCGAGATCAATCCCGACGTGCCCGAAGCGCTTGAGCTCATCTGCATGAAGGCGATGGCCTCCGATTTGGAGAAGCGCTACGCCTCAGCGGATGAAATGCTCGCAGACCTTGAGGAGTTCCGCAAGAATCCCGAGGTCGACCTCGACTTCACGATCGAAGACCTGCACCGCGAGACCGTGGACGAGCCCACGCAGTATATCCCTGCCGTGCACACCGTCTCCAAGGCACAGAAGGTGCAGGAGGCGGACGACGAGGAGGAAGAAGAGGCATCCCCGCACAAGCTGGGCACGCGCAAGCTGCTCACGATCATCGGCGCGGCGGTGGCCGCGGTGGCACTCATCGTGCTGCTCTGGCACGCGATCTTCAGCGATCTTCTCGGCGGCGAGCAGACGCCGACGGAGTATGTGGTGCCGCATCTCATCGGCATGACCATCGACGAGGCGAACGAGAACGAAAACGTGAAGGGCATCTTCACGATCGAACAGATCGGCCAGCGCGCGAGCAGCAAATACGCGGCGGGTCAGATTATCGAGCAGTCGCCCGAGCGCGGCAAGACCGTAAAGGGCAACCGCGTCATCTCGGTTTTCGTCAGCTCCGGCGCCAAGACGGAGAAAATGCCGAATCTCGTCAACAAGGAGTACCGCGACGCAACGCTCCAGCTCACCAACCTTGACTTGAACCTTGTCGTCAACGACCCGGTCGAGGAATACAGCAACATCACGAAGGGCTATGTCATCCGCACGATTCCCGAGTACGGCGAAACGCTTCAGGAGGGCGACAGCGTCACGCTCGTCGTCAGCAAGGGCGAGCAGCCCAAGCCCGTGACGGTGCTCTCTTTCATCGGCATCGACATTGAGATCGTCCGCCAGCAGGTCACGCAGACCGGCCTTGTCGTCGGCGAGGTGACGCAGCGCGCATCCGACGAGCCCTACGGCACGGTCATCGATCAGAGCATCAGCGCCGAAACGAAGGTGGACGCGGGCACGACCATCAACTTCGTTATCAGCGAAGGCCCCGCCATGCCGGACTACGGCGATGACGCCACGACCTCCGGAGGGGAACCGCAGCCGTGAGAGGAAGAATACAGCGCGCACTGAGCGGCTTCTACTATGTCAAATGCGCGGACGGACAGCTCTACACCTGCAAGGCGCGCGGCAAATTCCGCAGGGAGGGCATTTCGCCGCTCGTGGGCGACGACGTCGAATTCTGCGAGGTGCCGGGCGGCGAAGGCCGCATCGACGAAATTCTGCCGCGCCGAAACAGCTTTGACCGCCCGAGCGTCGCCAACATCGACCAGATGGTCATCGTCTGCTCACAGGCGATCCCGAAGACCGATCCATATTTGGTCGACCGCATGACGGCCATCGCCGCGCTCAAGGGCTGCGACGTGCTCATCTGCATCAACAAGTGCGACTTAGACCCCGCGGACGCGCTGCGGGAATACTATGAAAACGCGGGCTTTCGCACCGTCAGCGTCAGCGCGGAGACGGGCGAGGGCATCGAGGCGCTACGCGCCCAGCTCGTCGGGCGGCTCTCCGCCGTCACAGGCAACTCCGGCGTTGGCAAGTCGAGCATTCTGAATGCGCTCGACCCCAGCATGTCGCTCAAGACGGGTGAGGTGAGTCAGGCGCTCGGCCGCGGACGGCACACGACGCGCCATGTTGAGCTCTACGAGCTACCCTGCGGCGCGGAGATCATCGACACACCGGGCTTTTCCTCGTTCGAGACGACGGGGCTCAATTTGGAGCTCAAAGAAAAGCTACCCGAGTGCTTTTTGGACTTTTCGCCCTACCTTGGCGACTGCCAATTCGTCGGGTGCAGCCACACAAAGGAAAAGGGCTGCTCGGTGCGTCAGGCCGTAAAAGATGGCAGGATCGTCAGAGGGCGGCATGAAAGCTACTGCCGGCTCTACGACGAGCTCAAGGACCTGCGCGAATGGAACGCAGGCAGTCAAAAACGACGCTAACGGAAAATAAAATGGACAAAGGCCCGCTTCCTTTCGGAAGCGGGCCTTCGCCATTTAGAGAGATGAGAGAGGGATCAAATATCAATCCTGAAACAGGGGGGTGGAGAGGTAACGGTCGCCGGTGTCGGGCAGCAGGACAACGATGGTCTTGCCCTTGTTCTCGGGACGCTTGGCGAGCTGGATACCGGCCCAGACGGCAGCGCCGGAGGAGATACCGACCAGCACGCCCTCGCTGTGGCCGACAAGCTTGCCGGTGGCAAAGGCGTCGTCATTTTCGACGGTGATGATCTCGTCATAGATCTTGGTATCAAGAACGTCAGGCACAAAGCCCGCGCCGATGCCCTGGATCTTGTGCGCACCCGCAACACCCTTGCTCAGAACGGGGGATGAGGCGGGCTCGACGGCGACGACCTTGACGTTGGGGTTCTGCTCCTTGAGGAACTTGCCCGTGCCGGTCAACGTGCCGCCGGTGCCGACGCCGGCGACAAAGATGTCGACCTGCCCGTCGGTGTCTTCCCAGATCTCGGGACCGGTGGTCTCATAGTGCGCCTTGGGGTTCGCGGGGTTGACAAACTGGCCGGCGATGAAGCTTCCCGGCATCTGCGCGGCGATCTCTTCAGCCTTGGCGATGGCACCCTTCATGCCCTTTGCGCCGTCGGAGAGAACGAGCTCTGCGCCGTAGGCCTTCATCAGCTGGCGGCGCTCGACGCTCATGGTCTCGGGCATGACGATGATGATGCGATAGCCGCGTGCGGCGGCTACGGATGCAAGGCCGATGCCGGTGTTGCCGGAGGTCGGCTCGATGATGACGGAGTCGGGCTTCAGCTTGCCGCTTGCCTCAGCGTCATCAAGAATGGCCTTGGCGATACGATCCTTGACGGAGCCTGCGGGGTTGAAGTATTCGAGCTTGGCGAGGAGCTTAGCCTCGAGCTTTTCAGTCTTTTCGATGTGGGACAGTTCGAGAAGCGGGGTCTTGCCGATCAGCTGGTCCGCAGAAGTGTAAATCTTGCTCATAATGTTTCCTCCTGAACGATGTACGTTCTATATCAAAATTTTATTGTTTGTTTTATAGGTTTCGGTGATCGCTTGCATCTTATGTTCTGCCGCGGCGACATCGGAACGGGTGAAGGAATGAATTCACGCTCATTACCAACCTTTCGAGTAGGTATGTAGGGATTATACGATGTGCATTTGGATTTGTCAAGAGGAAATTTCAAAAAATTCTATTGAATTCCCATAAACCATGTAATATAATAGGAATATCAAAAGTTGAAGAAGGCCGACTCCCGTATGCCTTTCAACGGATGTGCTTAGAAAGGCGTGAACATACTATGATGATTTCAACCAAAGGCCGCTATGCGCTGCGCGTGCTCATCGACATGGCCGAGCACCAGACCGATGGATACATCCCGCTCAAGGAGATCGCCAAGCGGCAGGACATTTCGGAAAAGTATTTAGAGAGCATCGTCAAATCGCTCGTCAAGGGCGGCGTGGTCGAGGGAATGCGCGGCAAGGGCGGCGGCTACCGCCTGTGCAAGAGCCCGGATCAGTTCACGACTGGCCAGATCCTGCGGCTGATGGAGGGCTCGCTCGCCCCCGTCGCTTGCCTCGAAGCCGGCAGCTCGCCCTGCGACCGCGCAGGGGAGTGCCGCACACTCTCGCTCTGGGCGGGACTGAACGATGTCATCAATAAATATCTTGATCAGTACACGCTCGCGGATCTGCTGCGCGAAGATGGGGATTATGATTATGTAATATAATTACAGTTTCCCTGCACCGTGCAGGGGGACGCGGATAAGGGGGCCATTCTCTCACGTGAGAGAATGGCCCCCTTGAACCCCCAAGAGAACGCAAGGGGCTCTGCCCCTTGACCCCGCCATTGCAAGAGAGCAGCTCGAAGAGCTGCACGCGCTGCGCATTGCACAGCCGTTGGCAGCTCTGCTGCCTTACGGATGTGGCATACCCCTTGCGGGTAGTCGGGTGCGGTGTACATGGCTTCGCCATGAATCTTCTGCAAGTCGTAACTACTCTCAACCGCGCCTTACTATCGTGAGGCGCGAGTGACGTTTGCTCGGCGGCAGACTGCTTACCGAATGCGGCATTGCTGCGCTCGCCGCATTGATGGGTGCCTCGGTAGACGGAAATTAGGCTGCACTACTACGAGACAGGCAGAGCGGCAGCGGATAATAGGAGTAGGTCAAATCGTCTAGCAACTCCAAACGCGGCAACGCCGCGCGCAGGAAGTAGCATCGGCAAGCATTGCAGCTCTTCGAGCTGCTCGCTTGCAATGTGAAAACCTTTCTCTTGGGGGATTTAAAGGGGGATATTCTCTTTTCTGAAAGAGAATATCCCCCTTTGCCCGCTCCCCTGCGCGGCGCAGGGAAAACCCTTTGCACTTCTTGCAAGAAGAAAATAAAAGACTTCCTTTTCTAAAAAATCTCTGTTACAATACAGGATACAAATACTAAATCGCAAGGAGAACTTTGATGAAAAAGCTGCTTTGCCTTCTTCTGACGCTCGCTATGACGCTTTCGCTCGCTGCCTGCGGCAGCAAGGCGGACGACAAGACGCCGGAAGAGGACGATCCCACACAGGCGGAGACGCCCGTCGACGACAAGCAGGACGAGCCCTCCGCGGATGACGCGGACAAAGACAATGCGTCCGACGCTACAGAGATCGGACCCGACGCAAACAAGGACGAAAAGCCTGACGAGGCACAAAAGCCCGCGGAACCGACCAAGTCCGACAGCAAGAAGGACGAGACGCCCGCAAGCAAGCCGTCCGAACCTGCTAAACCTGCCGAGCCCTCCAAGCCCGCGGAAACACCGTCGGAAACACCTGCGGCGCAGGACACCGGCGCGCTCTCACTGCTCACGTCTGTCTGGAGCACGTACAGCGAGGATGACAAATTTCCCGCCGCGGGCGGAGACGCAGAGCACAGCGTCGACGACGCGCCCGGCAGCTTCGATGTCTCGAACGCTGACAGCCTGACCTATCAGCTGACGTTCCCGTCCGCCGACGTGTCGCTCATCGACGGCGCGGCATCGCTCGTGCACATGATGAACCTCAACACCTTTACCTGCGGCGCGTTCCACGTCAGTGACGCGGACAACGTTTCGACCGTCGCCGCCGACATCCGCAGCGCCGTGCAGGGCAAGCAGTGGATGTGCGGCTTCCCCGAAAGGCTCGTGATCCTCACGTCGGGGCAGTACGTCGTGTCCGTCTACGGCAACGAGAGCCTGGTCAATACGTTCCGCGACAAGTTCGTCGCCGCCCACAGCGGCGCGAGCACCGTCTATGACGAGGCCATCGGCGCGTAACTTCATCAAAAAAGGAAGCGCAAGCATTTTGCTTGCGCTTCCTTTTTACAATTCGATGATCTGGCAGGGGACGGGGATGGGTAATTCCTCATGTGTGGAGAGGATCACGATTTTCGTCTCTGCCGCGCGCAGGATGGCGCGCATCGCGGCCTCGCGGTTTTCCGCGTCGAGGCCGGTGAACGGCTCGTCGAGCGCGAGCGCGTCGGACGGCGCGAGCAGCGCTCGAGCGAGTGCCAGCCTACGCTGCATGCCGCCGGAATAATCGCGTACCTTCTTTTTCCCCACGTCGCCAAGTCCCAGTTCTTCCAGGAGCGCCTGCGCCGCCGCGGCGTTGTAATTCGCGCCGAGGACGAAGCGAAGATTTTCCTCTGCGTCCAGCCCTTCGAGCAGGCGGTTTTCCTGAAAGACCGCCGTCCAGCGAAATTTATCGCCGTTGACCGTGCCGCTGTCCGGCGTTTCCAGCCCGAGCAGCACGCGCAGCAGCGTCGTCTTGCCGATGCCGGAGGGACCGAGCAGGCGCGTCACGCCGACGCGCGCGGTAAAGGAAATGTCGTCAAGCACGGCATTCTCGCCGTAGCGCTTGCAAAGGTGTTCGACTCGAAGCTCCATCATGCTCCCATCCTTTCTGCGATCTTGTCCACGAGGAGAAGAAACAGCTTTTCAAACGCCGCCGAGATCAGCACGATCGCCGCCGTCCAGGCGAAGAGGTCGGCGGTCTGGAAGTATATCTTCGCGTTGTAGAGCTTCTCACCGATCGAGCCGCTGGAGAGGGCGATGACCTCCGCCGCGGTGCCGGCCTTCCAGCAAAGGCCCAGCGCCGCACTGACGGCAGAGCGGAAGTAGGGAAGCACCTGCGGCAGATACACGCCCCGCAGCGTGCGCGAAAACGGCACGCGGAACACGCGCGCCATCTCCAGAAGAGAGGCGTCCGTGCGCCGGATGCCCTCAAGCACATTTAAGTACACGGGCGGGAAGACCATCAGCGCCGCGATGAACAGCGGCAGCGTTCGGCTGGAGAGCCAGATAAGCGCCAGAATGATGAACGACGCCACCGGCACGGTCTTGACCGCCGCCACGAGCGGCGCAAGCAGCTCTTTGACGCGCGAAAACCGCGCGGAAAGCGCCGCCAGGACAACTGCCAGCGCGCAGGAAAGCAAAAAGCCGCCCAGAATGTGCATGCTCGACGTGCCGATGGCGCACCAGAACACCGCCGTGCCCGCCAGCGAAATGAGCCGCGCGAGCGAGGATACGGGAGAGGGGAGCAGCAGCGCGCCGTGCGGGTATGCCGCGTACAGTGCCATCGCGGCAAGCTGCCAGACGATCAGCCAGAAAGCGACTGCCCAGAGACGCACGTTCTGCTTTTTTCCGCGCATGATCATCTCTCCTTTCCTTGAAATACGGCGGCGGGACAGCGCCCGCCGCCGCAAAGAATTTATGCGAAATAGAAGCTGTTATCCGGCATCTCGCCGCCGACAGCGGCGGGAGACGCATTGTAGAGCACCTCTAAATAACCGGGCAGCGCCTCAAGAAGGTCTGCCCCCGTCAGGCAGACGATGTTGCAGTAGGGCAGTGCCTTTTCCGCGACGGCGGCGTCCACGATGCTGTATTCGCCGATGAGCGCGGCGGCATCCGCGGTGTTGGCGTTCACCCAGTCGACGCTCGCGGCGTAGTCCTTGAGAAAGGCCTCCACGGCGGCAGGATTTTCCTCCACGACCGCGCGGCGGGCAACAATGACGCCCGTGATGAGCGCCGAGCCGTTATCGAGTGCGTCCCATTCAGCATTCAGATCGAGCGCCATGCGCAGGCCCTCGATCTTGCTCTGCGCCACGGTGACAAAGGGCTGGGGCAGGAGCGCAACGCTCGCCTGACCGGAAGCCAGCGCCGCGACACACTCGCTGTGCTCGCTCTTCCAGTCGATCGTCACATCGTTATCGGGATCGATGCCGTTTTCCGTGAGAAGATAGCGCAGGGCGTATTCCGGCGTAGAGCCCTTGCCCGCCGCCACGATGGTCTTGCCCTTCAAGTCGGCCATGGAGTGCACGCTCTCGCCGTTTTCCACGATGTAGAGAACGCCGAGCGTGTTGACCGCCAGCACCTCGATCTCGCCCTCCGTCTTATTGTAGAGCACGGCGGCGAGGTTCGCGGGCACGCAGGCCATGTCGAGCTCGCCCTTGAGGAGCGCGGGCGTCACTTCATCCGCAGAACCGGCAAGGGTAAAGGTATATTCATTGCCAGTCGTTTCGCCGCTTTCGCTGTCCTTCATCAGCTTCACAAGGCCCATGGCCGTCGGGCCCTTGAGCGCGGCGATGGAGTAGTTCGCAGGGGTGAACTCCTCCTGTTCGGTCTGCTGGTCGTCCTGCGCGTCGTTCGGCGTCTCGTCCGCCTTCTGTCCGCAGGCGGCGAGCGAGAAGACGAGCGCAATCGTCAGGCACAGGGCCAAGAGATATTTGAGATTCTTTTTCATTGGTTTTCTTCCTTTCCGATGCTGCCCTCGGGCGCGTAGACCGTTTTGGCGGTGATGCCGTCCAGACGGCCGATCTTGCCCGACAGGGCGGAGATGACGTTGCCCGGCGCGTCGAGCGCCACGCTGATGATATTCACGCCCTTTTCGCGGTACGGCACGCCCATGCGCCCGATGATATACTGACCGTACTGGTGCAGAAGCTCGTTGAGCGGCTGGACAGAGCTTCCCCCGCGGACGATGATGGCCAGCACGGCGACTCTCGTTTCCATTAACGCATTCTCCTTTGTCAAAATAAAAATCATCCCTTCCGCCGTTCAGCAGAAGGGATGGAAACAGCAAATGACGACGCAGCAGGGCTGTGTCTTTGTTTTCCCTCTTCTTGTGGCTCGGAACGCATCCTCGCTGTCAGAACGGTAGAATGAATCTGGTTCGCCGCCGGTCAGAGTAGTCTTCCCGGAAGGCAAAGCGATGATACCACACTTTCGCCGCAGCGTCAAGATGGAGGGACAATGGTATCGGATAAGCTGGAAAAAAGGCCAAAAGAAAACGTCCATGAATAGTGCAAGGCATATAAATTCCATTGACTTTTTCGGCGTTATCTTATACGATATGACAAACGCACAAGTTTTATACGCAGGGCTGGATCCCGGCCCCGGGAAGTCAGCTCTGTGATCTCACAGGGCTGAATTTTGCTATTTGGGGAGAAATGAGAGGGAAGCGCATGCCATATTACGCACACATCCGGCAGGATGAAAACGGCGAGACCATCTATCAGACCGTCGCGGAGCACCTGACAGGTACAGCCGCGCTGTGCCGAGAGTTTGCCGCCGACTTCGGCGCAGAGGCGGACGGAGATCTGATGGGACTCGCGCACGATCTCGGCAAATGCACTGACGCATTCCAGAAGCGCCTGCTTGAAGGTGGTCCCGTTGTCGACCACAGCACGGCGGGGATGCTCACCTGTATAAAGATGAAGCGGCCCAGCGCCGCCGCGTGCGTCGCCGGTCACCACGGCGGACTTTTGGATGTTGGAAATCTGAGGACCGACCGCGCGGGCGAGGCCACGCTCTCCGGCCGGTTCAAAAAGGGCGTGGAGGGACACTATCTTGAGCGCTGCGGCGAGAACGGCGTGACACTGCCAACTCTTCCGCCTGAGACGCCGGAACGGGATCCATTGAAAGCGTCGTTTCGGACAAGGATGCTCTATTCCTGTCTAGTGGACGCGGATTTTCTCGATACGGAGCGGTTCATGGACGGCGAACGCGGACGCGGCGGAGCTGATGGCCTTCCGACGCTGCTAAAGCGGCTGGAAGAATACATCGCGCCGTGGCAAAATCCCAAAACAGCGCTCAACAAGCTGCGCTGCAAAATTCTAAACAGCTGTCTGGATACAGGCAGTAAACCAAAAGGCGTTTACACGCTGACCGTGCCGACCGGCGGCGGAAAGACGGTCGCGTCGCTCGCCTTTGCGCTGCGGCACGCGGTGGCGCACGGGATGAAGCGGGTGATCTACGTCGTGCCGTACACGTCGATCATCGAGCAGAATGCCGAAGTATTCCGCGAGATCCTCGGCGACGGCAATGTGCTCGAGCATCACTCAGGTGTGCAGTTCGAGCTTTCCGACGGCGCGTCGCCCGAGGAGGTGCGCCGCGCGCTGGCGGCGGAAAACTGGGACATGCCGGTCATCGTCACAACGGCGGTGCAGTTTTTTGAGTCCATTTACGCAAACCGTTCGTCAAAATGCCGCAAGCTTCATAATCTTGCCGACAGCGTCATCATTTTTGACGAGGCGCAAATGCTGCCGCTTTGCCATCTGCGGCCCTGCGTGGCGGCGATGGCATCGCTTGCCGAGCAATTCCGTTCAACGCTTGTGCTGTGCACAGCCACGCAGCCGTCGCTCGGTGACCTGCTGCACACCTATGCGCCAAGCTACCCTATCACAGAACTGTGCCCGCAGACGGCGGAGGAATACGACAGCTTCCGCCGCGTGACGTTTCGGCAGGAGGGCATCTTGGAGGACGACGCGCTTGCGGAAAGGCTCAGCGAGCACTGGCAGGTGCTTTGCATCGTGAACAGCCGCAAGGCGGCGCAGAGCATCTTTGCGTGCTTGCCGCAGGAGGCAAGCTTTCACCTCTCGACGCTGATGGTGCCCGCACAGCGGCAGACGCTTCTCGATGAGATCAGGCGGCGCCTAAAGGCGGGGGAACCGTGCCGCGTCGTGTCGACCTCGCTGATCGAGGCGGGCGTGGACGTGGACTTTCCCGCGGTGTACCGCGAGCTGGCTGGGCTGGATTCCGTCTTGCAGGCGGCGGGACGCTGCAACCGCGAGGGGAAACGAGCACCGGAGGAAAGCATCGTCACCGTCTTCGAGCGGGCAGAACTGCCGCCAATGTTGTTCCGCACAGCAATCGGCGCTACGCGCGAAGCATTGATGAACAGCTGCGATATCGGCGCGCGGGAGACGATGCAGAACTATTTCGACGCGCTGCGCAGCTTAAGCGGAGCAACACTCGACAAGTCGGGTGTTATCAAGGCGTTTGAAAAGGGCATCAACGGCTGCGAACTGCCGTTTCGCACCGTGGCGGAGAAATTTCACTTCATTGACGAAAATACGCGCACGGTCTACGTTCCCATCGGCGATGGCGCGACGCTCGTTGAGCAGCTAAAGGAAGGGGAATGCTCCAAGGGTCTCTACCGCAAGCTGGGGCGCTATGCCGTTTCCGTGTACGACCGGCATTTTGAGGCGCTGTATGCAGCCGGTGCGCTGCTGACCGCGCGGGATATTCCCGCGCTGGATGAAAGCAGCGCCATCCTTTCGGACCTTACGCTGTATGATGAGCGGACAGGCCTGACGCTGGAACCGGAAACCGGAAAGGCCGAATTCATATAAACTGTCCGTTTTATCGGACAGGGCATCGTTCATACTGAGACAAGAACCAAGGTAAACCAAAGAGAGGAGTGATCCAATGCCGATTCAAGTGGAGGTCTGGGGAGACTACGCATGCTTTGCGCGATGCGAACTGAAAACGGAACGCGTCAGCTATGACGTGATGACGCCGTCAGCAGCGCGCGGGCTGTTGGAAAGCATCTACTGGCACCCAGGGCTCCGTTGGGTGATCGACCGCATCCATGTGTGCGCACCCATCCGCTTCACCAACATCCGCCGCAACGAGGTCAAGGATGTCATTAGCGCCCGCAGGGCAAAGACCGTGATGGAAAAAGGGCAGGGGGAACTGTACCTCGCCGCGTCGGAGAGCATTCAACAGCGCGCGGCTATGGTGCTGCGGGATGTACACTATGTCATCGACGCGCACTTCGACATGACGGACGCCGCTGCGCCCGGCGACAATCCCGGCAAGTTTCAGGACATTATCAAGCGACGGCTGGAAAAGGGGCAGTGTTACAGCATGCCGTATTTCGGCACGCGGGAGTTTCCTGCGCAGTTCCGGCGCTGCACGGAATCGCCGCCGTGCCCCGATGAGCTCAAAGGCACGCGCGACCTCGGCTGGATGCTGTGGGACCTCGATTACAGCGATCCAGCGAACATCACGCCGAAGTTTTTCCGCGCGAGCCTTGTCGACGGCGTGATGACTGTTCCGCCGCCAAACAGCGGGGAGGTGAGAGGATGATCCTGCAAGCGCTGACACGGTACTATGAAGACCTCCTCTCGCGCGGCGAGATCGCCGCGCCCGGCTGGGCCCCTGCGAAGATCAGTCTCGCACTTTACATAAACGAAAACGGTGAGCTGACGCAGATCGTTCCGACAATGGTGGAAGGGACAAAGGGTAAAAAGACGGTCATGCAGCCGCAGCTGATGGTGCTGCCGGCAGCGGTGAAACGAACGGTCAGCATTGCCTCGAACTTTTTGTGGGACAATTCCGCTTATTTGCTCGGCATCGACCAGAAAGGGAAGCCGGAACGCAGCCGCGAGTGCTTTGCCGCAGCGGCAAAGCTGCACCATGCGGTGCTGGATAGCGTCGATTCGCCCAATGCCCGCGCAATACTGGCATTTTTCGACACTTGGGAACCGGAACGCACGGCAGAGCATCCGGCGCTCATCAGGCAGCTCGACGATGTGACCGCGGGCGGCAACCTCGTCTTTCGCGTGGATGGCCGCAAGATCGAGGAGGATGCCGCTATCCGCGAGGCATGGCAGCGGTATCGGGACGGCGGCGAGAGCGGCGTCAAGATGCAGTGTCTCGTGACCGGAAAAGAGGATGAGATCGCTGCTGTGCACCCGTCGGTCAAGGGCGTGCGGGACGCGCAGTCCAGCGGCGCGGCGCTGGTGTCGTTCAACGCTCCGGCGTTCTGCTCCTACGGACGGGAGCAGAACTACAATGCCCCAGTCGGCAAATATGCCGCCTTTGCCTACACCGCCGCACTGAATCATCTGCTTGCGGACAGCGACCACGTCCAGCACATCGGCGATACGACAGTCGTCTGCTGGGCAGAGGGCGCAGATGATGCCTATCCCGGCTTTTTCAGCGCTGTGATTGGCGGCGGCACATACGGCGGCCTGTCGGACAATGATCTGCGCGCGGCGCTCAAACGTCTGGCGAATGGGCTGCCGTGCGACGACCTCGGCATCGACCCGAATCGACCGTTTTACATTCTCGGTCTCGCGCCCAACGCGGCGCGCCTTTCCGTCCGCTTCTTTCTGCGCGACAGCTTCGGAAAGCTGATGGAGAATGTGAACGCGCACTACGAGCGCATGGAGATTGTGCGTCCCGCCTACGAGAAGTTTAACTACCTGCCGCTGTGGGCGCTGCTGAGGGAAACGGTGAACCTAAATTCCCGTGATAAAGCGCCTTCGCCCGCGATGGCCGGCGCGACGGCGCGCGCCATATTTTCCGGTGCGCGTTATCCCGCATCGCTGCTTGAAGCGGTAATGCTCCGCATCCGCGCAGAGCGGGACATCACTTGGGGCAAGGCCGCCATCATCAAGGCATATTATCTCAAAAATCCGCATGAGGACTGTCCAAAGGAGGTTTTGACCGTGAGTCTCAATGAAGCGAGCACCAATCCCGCCTATACGCTTGGACGGCTGTTCTCCGTCTACGAGGCGGTGCAGCAGGCCGCGAACCCAGGCATCAACGCAACGATCAAGGATAAATATTTCAACTCTGCCGCGGCGATGCCCGCAAGCATTTTTCCGGTGCTGAACAATCTTTGTCAAAAGCATCTGCGCAAGCTCGACGCAAGACAGCGCGTCCACTATGACAAGCAGATCATGAAGCTCAAAGGCGTGCTCAATGAAAACTATCCCGCGCGCATGACGCTCGCTCAGCAGGGCTCGTTCGACCTTGGCTACTATCATCAGACGCAGAAGCGCTATACGAAAAAGGAGGAGAAAGAAAATGTCTGATCCCATCAAGAACCGTTATGAATTTGTGGTGCTGTTCGACGTGGAAAACGGCAATCCGAACGGTGATCCCGATGCGGGCAATATGCCGCGCGTCGACCCCGAGACCGGCTATGGCCTTGTGACGGACGTTTGCCTCAAGCGCAAGATCCGCAATTATGTTGAAATGGCAAAAGAGGGCGAAAAAGGCTACCGCATCTACATCAAAGACGGCGTACCGCTGAACTCGAGCGATAAAGAGGCCTGTGCCTACGTCGGCGCAGACCCCGATAAGCTGAAGGAAGCCAAGAAAAAGGACGAGCATCTGGATGAAAAAATTCGCGACTTCATGTGTTCCAATTTCTACGATATCCGCACGTTCGGCGCGGTGATGACGACCTTTACCAAGGGTGCGCTCAACTGCGGTCAGGTGCGTGGGCCGGTGCAGCTCGGCTTTGCCCGAAGCATCGATCCCATTCTGCCGCAGGAGGTGACCATCACGCGCGTCGCCATCACGACCGAGGCGGACGCGGAAAAGAAGAACACCGAAATGGGCCGCAAGTACATCGTGCCTTACGGCCTCTACCGCGCGGAGGGCTATGTGTCGGCGAATCTCGCGCGCAAGACGACCGGCTTTTCGGAAGAGGACCTCGAACTCCTGTGGACGGCTATTTTGAACATGTTTGAAAACGACCATTCTGCCGCGCGCGGCAAGATGGCCGTGCGCGAGCTCATCGTCTTCAAGCACAACTGCGAGCTCGGCTGCGCTCCGGCGCACAAGCTCTTTGACCTTGTCAAGGTCGAACACAAGGACGGCGTGACCGCGCCGAGAAGCTACGGCGACTACACTGTCAGCGTGGATGAAACGCACCTTCCCTCCGGCGTGACTTGCACGCGGATGGGGTGATCTATCAGGACGAGGACTTCCTCCAGCTTTCCGGCTTACAGCATTTCAAATTCTGCCGCCGCCAGTGGGCACTCATCCATGTAGAAAAGCAATGGGCGGAAAACTACCGCACAACGGACGGCGCGATCATGCACGAAAACGCGCACGACGGCTCATTCACCGAAAGCAGGGGCGACCTCGTCATCACGCGCGATATGCGCGTCTTTTCCCGCACGCTCGGCGTATCAGGCGCGTGCGACGTGCTGGAATTCCGCCGCGGCGAGACGGGCATTCCGCTCAAAGGCCGCGAGGGCCTGTGGCAGCCCTATCCCGTGGAGTATAAGCGCGGAAAGCCGAAAGAGGGCACGGAAGACACGCTCCAGCTCTGTGGACAGGCGATGTGCCTTGAAGAAATGCTCTGCTGCGAGATCCCGCGCGGCGCGCTCTATTACGGCGAGCCGCGGCGGCGCACGGAAGTCGACTTCACCCCTGCGCTGCGGCAGGAGGTGCGTGCCCTCCTTGAAGAGATGCATGCGCTCTATGCGCGCGGCAGCACGCCGAAGGTAAAGCCAACAAAGGGCTGCAACGCCTGCTCGCTGAAAGGATTGTGTCTGCCAAAGCTGATGAGAAGCAAGTCCGTTTCCGCGTATCTGCGCGGCGCAATGGAGGGAGAGCAATGAGACAGCTTTTGAACACGCTTTTTGTCACATCGGAGGACATTTACCTCTCGCTGGACGGGGAAAACGTTGTGGCGAACTGCGGCGGGGAAGCGGTCGCCCGCTATCCGCTGCACACGCTGCAAAGCATCGTCTCATTTTCCTACGCGGGCGCGTCGCCCGCCCTGATGGGCGCATGCGCGCAGCGGGAGATTGGACTTGCGTTCTGCTCGCCGCGCGGGAAATTTCTTGCCCGTGTAGCAGGTCAGGCGCAGGGGAACGTCTTGCTGCGGCGGATGCAGTACCGCGTGGCGGACGACCCGTCGCAGAGCTGTCGCGTCGCCGGAATGATGATCTTCGGCAAGGTCTACAACGCAAAATGGAGCGTGGAGCGCACGCGCCGCGACCACGCCATGCGCATTGACGAATCGCGCTTTTCAGCCGTGTCCGACCAGTTACAGGGGCTTCTGCCGCAGATCGCAGCGGAGACGTCGCTCGACAGTCTGCGCGGCCTCGAGGGTGTCGGTGCGGCGGTATATTTCAGCGTGCTGGACGACATGATCTTGCAGGGAAAAGAGACGTTTTTCTTCCGCGAGCGCAGCCGCCGTCCGCCGCTCGATGCGTTCAACGCGCTGCTGTCGTTTGCTTACAGTCTGCTCGCGCACGACTGCGCCTCGGCGCTTGAAAGCGTAGGGCTGGACGCCTACGTCGGATATCTCCACCGCGACCGGCCAGGGCGGGAGTCGCTGGCGCTCGATTTGATGGAGGAGCTGCGCCCGTGCTTTGCCGACCGCTTTGTGCTCACGCTCATCAACAACCGTGTGCTCAAAGCGATCGATTTTGACTTCCGCGAGAGCGGCGCGGTGCTGCTGACGGACACAGGGCGCAGGACGTTCCAGCAGAAGTGGCAGGAGCGAAAAAAGGAGACCATCACGCATCCGTTTCTCGAGGAAAAGATACCGTGGGGCCTGGTACCGTATGTACAAAGCCTGCTGCTCGCGCGGTACCTGCGCGGCGACTTGGATGACTATCCGCCGTTTTTATGGAAGTGAGGCGCCTATGCTGGTTCTGATCACCTACGATGTGAACACGAGCGACGCCGCCGGACGCGGGCGGCTGCGCAGAATCGCAAAGGAATGTGTCAATTACGGTCAGCGCGTGCAGAATTCGGTGTTCGAATGCCTGCTGGACACGGCGCAGTGCCGGAAGCTGCAAAATGAACTCTGTAAGATCATTGACCCAGAAAAGGACAGCCTTCGATTTTACTACTTGGGCAAGAAGTACGAGAATAAAATCGAACACTTCGGCTGCAAGCAGACGTATCTGCCCGAGGAACCGATGATCTTATAGTGCGAAGCACAAGTGCGCAGAGATCACTTGGGCGGTTCGCACCCAAATCCGCATGGTTTTCCTGCGTCAAAAAGGAGCAAAATGCTCTGACAGGCGGCATTCTGTGCAAAAGCATCTGAAATTTGTCTGTTATCGCAAAAATGTGCATAGTGATTTGTACACTTTTGCTGTCGCGCCCCGCAAGGGGCGCGTGGGTTGAAATGACGTGCCACCGTCGGGGCGTTCTTTTTTTGCGCGTCGCGCCCCGCAAGGGGCGCGTGGGTTGAAATGCTTTCGCCGTGGCCGACTCGATCTTCGGCCAGAGTCGCGCCCCGCAAGGGGCGCGTGGGTTGAAATTTCTTCTGGCCCTTGTTGCGGTACTCCGTGCCGAGCTGTCGCGCCCCGCAAGGGGCGCGTGGGTTGAAATAGTAGTTGTCCTCCTCCCTGTGCAGTCCGCGCCGGTCGCGCCCCGCAAGGGGCGCGTGGGTTGAAATTTTCGTCGACCCACGCCGCGGCCTTGGCCTCGGGTCGCGCCCCGCAAGGGGCGCGTGGGTTGAAATACTCATGCCGTCACCCCGCTTAGCAGTGCTTCCATGTCGCGCCCCGCAAGGGGCGCGTGGGTTGAAATACGCTCGTCATCTCCTCCCGTACAGTGATAGCTTTCCGTCGCGCCCCGCAAGGGGCGCGTGGGTTGAAATCCTGAGCGGCGCGAAGTAGTGCACCTGCACAAGCGCGTCGCGCCCCGCAAGGGGCGCGTGGGTTGAAATTGACATTTACGCGAGCCGCTGCGTGCTCGCCCCGGTGTCGCGCCCCGCAAGGGGCGCGTGGGTTGAAATCCCTCCCCGCCCAGTACGCGGGGCAGAGCTTGCCGTCGCGCCCCGCAAGGGGCGCGTGGGTTGAAATCAAAGAAGAACGGCAAGAGCGAGCTGGCTGCGGCGTCGCGCCCCGCAAGGGGCGCGTGGGTTGAAATCGCTGGACTTTCGGCAATGTGCGCAACTACGCCGTCGCGCCCCGCAAGGGGCGCGTGGGTTGAAATCGCTCGTGAGATAGTTGTGCTCATCACAAATGAGGTCGTCGCGCCCCGCAAGGGGCGCGTGGGTTGAAATTGCTTTTGCGGGAGGCGGATGTCGAGACGGATGTCGGTCGCGCCCCGCAAGGGGCGCGTGGGTTGAAATTGCTCGTTGCTGCCGTAGGCCTGCTTGCCCTCTTGGTCGCGCCCCGCAAGGGGTGCGTGGGTTGAAATGTTTTCATGCTGATTCCTCCTTTTGGGGGGCATGTCGCGCCCCGCAAGGGGCGCGTGGGTTGAAATACGCGATAGCGTCACTACCGCGTCCCCCGTCCCCGTCGCGCCCCGCAAGGGGCGCGTGGGTTGAAATCTTATGTGGATAACGTATCCCCTGCGGAAGGTATCGTCGCGCCCCGCAAGGGGCGCGTGGGTTGAAACGCTCCCGGATTCTCATTGCCGTATCCCTCCATAAAAAGGAAGTCTCTGCCAACCGGCAGAGACTTCCTTTCATTTTTCTATTTTACTGATCAAAGCTTGGGTTTACGTAGTAGACGTTTTTCTCGTCCAGGCGGTCCTTGGCGAGGCGCAGGCCTTCACCGAAGCGCTGGAAGTGCACGATCTCGCGCGCACGCAGGAATTTGATGACATCACTCACGTCCGGATCGTCGGAAAGGCGCAGAATGTTGTCATACGTCACGCGCGCCTTCTGTTCCGCAGCCAGGTCCTCTGTGAGGTCCGCGATGGTGTCGCCCGTGACCTGCATGGTGCTCGCCGACCACGGGTAACCCGAGGCGAACTGCGGGAAAACGCCCGTCGTGTGGTCGACAAAGTACGGCTCGAACCCAGCCTCCTTGATCTGCTCCTCAGTCAAATTGCGCGTAAGCTGGTGAACGATCGTGCCGACCATCTCGAGATGCCCCAGCTCCTCTGTGCCGATGTCGGTCAGCAGGCCTTTGAGCTCGGGGTAGGGCATGGAGTAGCGCTGGGAGAGGTAGCGCAGCGACGCGCCGAGCTCGCCGTCCGGGCCGCCGTACTGCGAGATGATCGCCGCGGCAAGCCGTGGATTCGGGTTCTTGATCTTGACGGGGTACTGTAACTTTTTCTCATATACAAACATTACTTTTCTCCCTCCAGATCCCACGGCCACGGATCATTCAGCCACTTGAAGCTGCCGGGCGTCACGTCCGTCTGCAAAATCGGGCCGTACTGCTTTTCATAGGCCTCGCGCCCCTCGCGGCCGAGCTTGATATACGACCAGTAGAGGTTCAGAACCTCGGTGTCCTCCGGGTGTGTGGTGAGATAAAGCCCCAGCTCGTCGATGGCAAAATCGAGCGCCATCAGCTCTGAGAGCGCCGTGTTGACGGCGGGGAACTTCGTCTTCATCTGCGCGTGGAAGGGAAGGTTCAGCCCCGGAAACAGCGTACCGGCCTTGAGCGCGTCCTGTTGGGAATAGCGCTCGGGGTCGTTTTTCTGCACGGGGACATAGGGAAAAGCCAGCGGCGCGCAGCAGCCGTTCGGCAGTGTGCCCACGCCGGACTCGGCGCGCATGGCTCTGTTGTCGTCCAAAGAAGTCTCCTCCTTGCAAAGAAATCGGGCATCCGCCCACACCATCCTATGCAGCGGGAGAAAAAAGGGAAGCGGGGCTTTTCTTTTTGTTCAAAGTCCTGTATAATGAAAAGCACATAAGGCCGCGCCGCGGGGCATACATTGTTCCGGGGTGAGGGGTATTTTGTTTATCGTTTTCGGAAAAAAGGCGTTTTACGCCATATTCGCGCTGCTGCTCGTGCTGACGGCGGCGACCGTCAGCATGCTTCTGCCGCCGGAGGCGGTGGAGACGAGCGTGTCAGCGCCGACAGGGAAGACCGTCTGGGTCATCGACGCGGGGCACGGTGGGGAGGACGGCGGGGCCGTCGCCGCCGACGGCAGCAAGGAAAGCGACATGAACCTCGCCATCGCGCGGCGGCTCGACGCGCTGCTCGTTTTTCTCGGCGAGGAGACGCGCATGACGCGCACAGAGGATATCTCCATCCACGATGCCAGTGCGTCCACGCTGCGGGAAAAGAAGCGCTCCGACCTCGAAAACCGCGTGGGACTGGTCAACAGCACGCAAGGCGCTATCCTTGTCAGCATCCACCAGAACAGTCTTCCGTCATCCAAGCAGACGCACGGCGCGCAGGTGTTTTACGGCAAAAAAGAGGGAAGTGCCGAGGTCGCGAATGCGGTGCAGCTCGCGCTGAATCAGACTGTCAATGCGGGCAATGAGAAGACAGAGAAGGCCATCGACGCGTCGATCTTCCTGATGAAAAACGTCACCGCGCCTGCAATCCTGATCGAGTGCGGATTTTTGAGCAATGAAAACGAAACGGCGCTTTTGAAAAGTGGCGAATATCAGCAAAGACTGGCCGTTGTGATCGCGTCCGGTCTTTTACAGCAGTAGCAGTAAAGCAAAAGAGGTTTACAATATGGCAAAGGCAAAAAGTGTATTTTTCTGCACGGAGTGCGGCAACGAAACGCCCAAATGGGCGGGCCGCTGCCCGAGCTGCGGCGCATGGAACACGCTCGTCGAGCAGGCCGTCGGCGACGGTGCAAAGGCAAAAACAGGCGGCCGCAGCCGCGCGCTGCGCGCCAAGGCGCACCCGATCGCAGAGCTTGACACGGCGCAGGAGATCCGTTTTCCCACCGGCATGGGCGAGCTTGACCGCGTGCTTGGCGGCGGCGCTGTGCAGGGCTCGCTCGTGCTCGTCGGCGGTGCACCGGGCATCGGCAAGTCGACGCTGATGCTGCAGATCTGCGGAAAGCTGAGTGAAACCGCTAAAATTCTGTACGTTTCCGGCGAGGAATCGCCGCGTCAACTCAAGCTGCGCGCCGACCGTCTCGGCGTGCAGTCGGACAACCTGTACGTGCTGTCCGAGACCTGCCTCGGTGATGTGCTGGAATCCGTCGAAGAAGAAAAGCCCGACGTTTTGATCGTCGACTCCATCCAGACGCTCTATCAGGACTCGCTCGAATCGCCCGCGGGCAGCGTGGCGCAGGTGCGCGCCTGCACGCTGGAGCTGATGCAGCTGGCCAAAGGGGAGGGCATCACCGTCTTTGTCATCGGGCACGTCAACAAAGAGGGTTCTATTGCGGGCCCGAAGGTGTTGGAGCACATGGTCGACTGCGTTTTATATTTCGAGGGTGAGGCGCACATGAGCTATCGCATCCTGCGCGCGGCGAAAAATCGCTTCGGCGCGACGAACGAGATCGGCGTATTCGAGATGCGCAGCGAAGGCCTTGTTGAAGTGCCGAACCCGTCGGAAATGCTGCTTTCGGGACGACCTGACGATGCGCCCGGCACGTGCGTGACCTGCGTGATGGAAGGCCAGCGCCCGGTGCTGGCCGAGGTGCAGGCATTGCTTGCGCCCGCGGCGCAGTCAGTCTCGCGGCGGACAAGCAACGGCTTTGACTACAACCGCGCCGCCATGCTGATGGCGGTGCTCGAAAAGCGCGGCGCGCTCAAGGTGTCCGGCTGTGACGCGTTCTTGAACGTCATCGGCGGATTGAGCGTGGACGAGCCCGCAGCAGACCTTGCCGCCGTGCTGGCGCTCGCGTCGAGTTATCTCGACAAGCCCATCGGCAATCACGTCGCCGCCATCGGCGAGGTCGGCCTGACCGGCGAGCTTCGCAGCGTGAACCATTTGAGCGAGCGGCTCAGCGAGGTGCACCGTCTGGGCTTTGAAACATGCATCATCCCGAAGCAGCGCAAGGATCAGATCCGCGCGCCGCAGGGGCTCGCGCTGATCGAAGCGTGCAACATCGCCGAAGCGCTGCGCGCCATTGTGCAGGCGTAAACGCCGATGCGCCGATTGTAAAGCAGTTTCTATAATCTATAATATAGTAGCAAAACCGGCAGCGTTTTCACACTGCCGGACCCATAGAATCCCATGATCCTGACAAAGGAGGTTTTTGTCGCCAGCCACGCCAAAACGCTCATTTCCGCAAGAATACGCTTTTCCGCTCCCCTCAATTGAACAAAATTTTTATTTTGTTCAATTTGGTATAGACTTCAAAATGCCCCTCTCCATCGGCCTCTTTATTGAAAGCCGTCATACCGTCGATCAACGGCATGTGCGCTGTGCATCCCGTTCAAAGGATCGATCTCTGCGCAGCTTTGCTCTGCGTCGCGTTTGAACTGCCAACAACGCTCACAGATCAAAGCTGCTGAATTTTTCTTTGCCGACATCCCGACATTTTGAAATTCAATTTTGGAGTATCTCTCCGTATTATTTTTGCTGTAACGAATGAGCTCGCGTGAAAATGCGGCTTACTTTATATTATGAACGACTACCGCTTGGAATCGCCGACGATTTTGCGCGATTTTCTATCCTACCACGAGACCATCAAAGCCCACTCGCAGAAAACGGTCGATGAATATTTCCTCGACCTGCGCAACTTTTTCCGCTATTTGAAGCAGTCGCGCGATCCGTCGCTGCGCGGCCTCCCTCTCAATGAAATTTCCATCATGGACGTCGATCTTGACTTTGTGAAAAAAGTAACATTGACCGATATTTACGCCTACATGACCTATCTGAGCCGTGACCGCGTGCAGCATCAGAACAGCGATGTGTCTGACTACGGCTTAAATGCCGCGTCCAGAGCGCGAAAAATCGCAACAATTCGGTCTTTTTACAACTATTTGGTCAATAAAGCGCACCTTTTGGACACGAATCCCTGCAAGGACCTCGATTCCCCCAAGATCAAAAAGTCGCTGCCGAAGTACCTGACGCTCGACGAGAGCGTGCAGCTTTTGCAGTCCGTCGACGGGCAGAACCGCGAGCGCGATTACTGCATTCTGACGATCTTTCTAAACTGCGGGCTGCGAATCTCCGAGCTTTGCGGCCTTGATCTGCAGGACATTCAGGACGACGCGCTGCGCGTGCTCGGCAAAGGCAACAAGGTGCGCATCGTCTACTTAAACGACGCCTGTAAGGATGCGCTCAAGCGTTATCTCGCCGTCCGCCGCCCCATCTCCGGCCGCGATCACAATGCCCTCTTCCTCTCGTCGCGCAACGAGCGCATCAGCCGCTCGAGCGTCCACGCGCTCGTCAAAAAGCACCTGAGCGCCGCGGGGCTCGACGCTTCAGAATACTCCTCGCACAAGCTGCGCCACACGGCGGCAACGCTCATGCTGCAAAATGGCGTGGACGTCAAAGCCGTGCAGGAGGTGCTCGGGCATGAGCATCTGAACACGACCGAGATCTACACACACATTGATAACGACGCGCTGCGCGTTGCTGCAAAGGCAAATCCCTTGTCGCATGTAAAGATGAAAAAGAACGAGGATTAAAATTGACTTTCCCGGCTTCATCCGATATACTTAATAGTTGATGAAATGTATTTTTCAAGGAGGGTTTCCATGAATACAAAAGAGCTTTCCCCCATCTGCCGGCAGGTGCGGCGCGACATCATCACGATGACCGCCAACGCCGGCAGCGGTCACCCCGGCGGCTCGCTGTCCGCGGTGGAGCTGATGACCAGCGTCTTCTTCAATCACATGCGCGTTGACCCGCAGAACCCGCACGATCCCGACCGCGACCGCTTCGTGCTCTCCAAGGGTCATGCGGCTCCCTGCTACTACGCAGTCCTCGCCGCCAAGGGCTTCATCTCCCGCGACGAGTATGAAAACTTCCGCCAGCTCCACTCCATCCTGCAGGGCCACCCCGACGCGAAAAAGGTCCCCGGCGTGGACGCCTCCACGGGCTCTCTCGGTCAGGGCGTGTCCATCGCCGTCGGCATGGCGCTGGGCGCCAAGCATCTCGGCAAGGATACGAAGGTCTTCGCCCTCGTCGGCGACGGCGAGAGCCAGGAAGGACAGATCTGGGAGGCTTATATGGCCGCCGCGCACTATAAGCTCGACAATCTGACCGTCATCATCGACAACAATGGCCTACAGATCGACGGCACGAACGACCAGGTCATGAGCCTTGGCGATCTGCCCGCCAAGCTCCGCGCGTTCGGCTTTGACCTCGTCGAGCTGCCCGACGGCAACGATCTTGACGCCGTCGAGGCCGCGCTTTCCAAGCCTACCATGCCCGGCAAGCCCAAGGCCATCCTTGCACACACCGTCAAGGGCAAGGGCGTTTCGTTCATGGAGAATCAGGTCGGCTGGCACGGCAAGGCGCCCAATGCCGAGCAGCGCGAGCAGGCTTTGAAGGAATTGGAGGACTAAGAACATGGCTGATAAAATTGCAACCCGTCAGGCTTACGGCGAAGCGCTGGTCGAGCTTGTCGAAAAGAATGATAAGGTCGTCGTGCTCGACGCCGACCTCGCCAACGCCACGCAGACCTGCAAGGTCGCCAAGGCACACCCCGAAAAATTCTACAACTGCGGCATTGCCGAGGCCAACATGGTCGACATTGCCGCCGGTATGTCCACGATGGGCCTCATCCCCTACTGCTCTTCGTTTGCGATGTTTGCGGCCGGCCGCGCCTATGAGCAGATTCGCAACTCCATCGCCTATCCCCACTTCAATGTCAAAATCTGCGCGACCCATGCGGGCGTCAGCGTCGGCGAGGACGGCGGCAGCCACCAGTGCATCGAGGACATCGCCCTCATGCGCGTCATCCCCGGCATGACGGTCATCTGCCCCGCGGACGCCAACGAGGCCAAGGCCGCCACCATGGCGATCGCCGAGATGAACGGTCCTGTCTACATGCGCCTTGCGCGCCTTGCCACCCCCGTTTTCGAGGGCGACATGGTCAAGCCCTTTGAGATTGGCAAAGCCAACGTCCTGCGCGAGGGCAAGGATGTCGCGATCTTCGCGACCGGCCTGATGGTCAGCGAATCCCTCGCCGCCGCGGAGAAGCTCGCCAAGGAAGGCATCGACGCCGCCGTCATCAACATCCACACCATCAAGCCCATCGACGCTGCGTGCGTCACCGAATGGGCTGAAAAGTGCGGCAAGGTCATCACCGTCGAGGAGCACAGCGTCATCGGCGGTCTGGGCGACGCCGTGGCCGACGTCCTGATGGGTAAGGTCAACTGCAAGTTCCACAAGATCGGCGTGAACGACCGCTTCGGCCAGTCTGGCAAGGCGGCGGACGTGCTGCGCGAATACGGCCTGACGGCCGATCAGATCGCCGAGACCGTCAAGGCGAACATCTGATGAACACCGCGCCCGAGTGCGTCGACATGACGGAATCGCTGCGCCGCGGCGCAGGCCGCCTGCTTTATAACGGAGATGAAGGCTCTCTCGTCCTCAGCATGGACGGAACGTTTCTGCTGAGCGACATACAGGACGGCGCGCTTCTGTGCAAAAAGATTCGCACGCTTTGCCCTGCCGCTCCCAAGCTGTTCACCGTCAAAAGTGACGATGCCGCAGCAGCGCTGATGCGGGAATTCTCCCTGCACGATTCCATGCGCTGCACGCAGTGGGTCTATGAAAAGGGCGAGCCGCCCTGCCCCGTCACGGCGGACATCCGCTCGCTGACGCAGGAGCACGCGGCGCTGGCCGCGTCCGTCTATCACGACGGCGACGGTGCGTACATCCGTAACCGCATCGAACACGGCGCACTCTTCGGCGTATTTGAGAGCGATGCCCTCGCAGGCTTCGCCGGTTTTCATGACGACGGCAGCATGGGCATGCTCGAAATTCTACCGCCGTTCCGCCGCCGCGGGTATGCCGCGCAGCTGGAAGCATTTCTGATCGCCGCGGCGCTGAAGGAGGGCCGCACGCCCTACTGCCACGTGGTCGACGGAAACGAAGCGTCGCTGCATTTGCAGCGGAAAATGGGCCTCACCTGCACCCGCCTTCCCGCGATCTGGGTCAATTAAGCAAAGAAAGGAGACAAAGCGAATCGGTTTTGTCTCCTTTTTTCAAAAATATCGCAAATTCTCTTGCAAAATCAAATTTCTGTGTTACAATGCAATTAGTTCCAAACGTACCAAACATTTGAAATAACTTTTTTATCATTTTTATCAAAGGAGAAGATATTATGCCGCTCGTAACATCTACTGAAATGTTCAAAAAAGCATATGACGGCGGATACGCCATCGGCGCGTTCAACGTCAACAACATGGAGATCGTGCAGGGTATCACCGAGGCCTGCCAGGAAGAACACGCGCCCGTGATCCTGCAGGTCAGCAAGGGCGCCCGCGCCTACGCGAACCACACCTACCTCGTCAAGCTCGTGGAAGCTGCTGTCGAGTGCTGCCCCGATATCCCCATCGTGCTGCACCTTGACCACGGCCCGGACTTCGAGACCTGCAAGTCCTGCATCGACGGCGGCTTCACCTCCGTCATGATCGACGCCTCCTCCAAGCCCTTTGCCGAAAATATCGAGATCACGAAGAAGGTCGTCGAGTACGCACATGACCACGGCGTCGTGGTCGAGGCCGAGCTCGGCACCCTCGCCGGTATCGAGGACGAGGTCAAGGTCGCCGCGCACGAGGCGTCCTACACCCATCCCGAAGAAGTCGAGGAATTCGTCTCCAAGACCGGCTGCGACTCCCTTGCCATCGCCATTGGTACCTCTCACGGCGCTTACAAGTTCAAGCCCGAGCAGTGCACCGTCAATGAGCAGGGCATCCTCGTCCCGCCCCCGCTGCGCTTCGATGTGCTGAAGGAAGTCTCCAAGCGTCTGCCCGGCTTCCCCATCGTGCTGCACGGCTCCTCCTCCGTCCCGCAGGAGTATGTCAAGATGATCAACGAGCACGGCGGCAAGATGCCCAACGCTATCGGCGTGCCCGAGGATCAGCTGCGCGAGGCCGCAAAGCTCTCCGTCTGCAAGATCAACATCGACTCCGACCTGCGCCTTGCCATGACCGGCACCGTGCGCGCCTTCCTCGATGAACATCCCGACAAGTTTGACCCGCGCGAGTATCTCAAGCCCGCCCGCGCCAACATCAAGGAGCTCGTCCGCCACAAGCTCGTCGATGTGCTCGGCTGCGCTGGCAAGGCCTAAGCGATAAGGAGAACTGCTATGAGTGAATTGAAAGGCGCGTGCATCATCGGCCAGTCCGGCGGCCCGACCTCCGTCATCAACGCGAGCGCTTACGGCGTCATCCGCACGGCGCTCGATTCCGGCTGCATCACGAATGTCTACGGCGCAGAGCACGGTATCAAGGGCGTGCTCGAAGACCGCCTGTTCGACATGAGTCAGGAAGGCCCGAAGGAGCTGGAGCTTTTAAAGTACACCCCCTCCTCCGCCCTCGGCTCCTGCCGCTACAAGATGAAGGACCCCGACGAGGACGACACCGATTACAAGCGCATCCTTGAGGTATTCAAAAAGCACGACGTCCGCTATTTCTTCTACAACGGCGGAAATGACTCGATGGATACCTGCAATAAGATCAGCAAGTACATGCAGAAGGTCGGCTACGAGTGCCGCGTCATGGGCGTGCCCAAGACGATCGACAACGACCTTTATGGCACCGACCACTGCCCCGGCTACGCCAGCGCCGCCAAGTACATCGCGACGAGCCTGATGGAGGTCTATCAGGACGCGCACGTCTACGACACGGGCATGATCTGCATTGTCGAGATCATGGGCCGCCACGCCGGTTGGCTGACTGCCGCCGCCGCGCTCGCGACGAAGTACGGCGCGGGTCCCGACCTCATCTACCTGCCCGAGACTGATTTCGACATGGACACCTTCCTTGCCGACGTCGAGCGCATCTACAAGGAGACCGGCAGCTGTATGGTCGCCGTATCCGAGGGCATCCACTATGCCGATGGCAGCTTTGTCTCCGAGGCCAAGACCAGCGCGACGGACGGCTTCGGCCACGCGCAGCTCGGCGGCCTCGCCGCGCTGCTGGCGAGCATCGTGAAGGAAAAGACCGGCGCGAAGGTGCGCGGCATTGAGCTGTCGTTGCTCCAGCGCTGCGGCGCACACCTCGCAAGCGAGACCGATATCGAAGAGGCCGTCATGGCCGGTCGTGCCGCGGTGGAGAACGCCGTCGCCGGCATCACCGACAAGATGGTCGCCTTTGAGCGTGAGACTGTGGACGGCCACTACGTTTGCAAGACGAAGCTGCTGCCACTCACCGAGGTCGCAAACTTCGAGAAGAAGATCCCGCTCGAGTGGATCAACGACTCTCACAACGGCGTCAAGCAGGAGTTCATCGACTATGTCCTCCCCCTCATCCAGGGCGAGCCCAAGCTCCCGAAGGAGGACTCCCTCCCCCGTTTCGCCAAACTCAAAAAAGTGCTGGCCAAGTAAATTTTTCAGTAAAAAAGGAACCGATTCTTTCGAATCGGTTCCTTTTTATATCATTCCGGTCAGTCCTCTGCAAACCACTCGCCGAGAATATCTGTGGAAAGCGGCAGCGTCGTTTCCTTCGTGCCGCTTTCCGTGTAGAGCGTCAGCGTAACGGTATTGTCCTGTGCGTGATAGGTCTCCGCCCGTGCGGTCACGCCGAGGGGCTCACTCAGGCGCGCAAGCTGCGCGTCCGCCTTATCCCAGTCGACCTCACTGCGCTGAGAGCCCCCCTCCGCGGCGTTCCAACGGTAGACAAAAACACACGACATACCGTCGCCAAAGGTGCTGCGCGTAATGAGTTCGCTGCGCCCATCTCCCGTGAGATCAAGCGGCCACGCGCCGTCGCCCTCCGCCGCATCATCAAAGTCATAGCCAGCGGTCCTGCCCGCATAGACGAAGCCCTGCTCCGTCAGCGCATAGAAGTCACAAACTGTCATAACTATGCCTTGGATTGTTTCAAGCTCGAAGCCCGGAAATCCGAGCACATCGTCCCGTGCGGTGAGGGAGACTTTTTCGGCAGCGTTGCCATTCCCGATCCAAGTGCCGCGATTCACGCCGAACGGTATGTCGATCTCCGCACCGTCCGCGCCAAAGAGCGCGTAGCGCGCATAGCCAGCCTCATCCGGCTCGTAGACTCTCAGCGTGACGGTCTGATCACCGACCTCCTCGGTCTGCGTGGGCAGCGCGGTGGGCGCGTCAGCCTCCTCCGGCGGCAATTCCTCTATGATGGGCTGCGGGGTGCGGCTTGCTAAGATGATGCTGACAAGCGCCGCTGCCACCAGCAGCGGCAGCGCGATCTTTCGGCTCATATCCTCTTCCTCCTGTTATCCTTCTTATAGGACAGCATAACAGCGGGCAGTGGAAATGACAAGTTACAAAGTGATGACATTCCAGTTACAGGAATGTAACAAAGCGAGAGGAACCTCCTCTCGCTTTGTTTCTTTACAGGATGATACAGATGAGACCGCCCGTGCCCTCGTTGATGATGCGCTCAAGCGTCTGGCGGAGCTTGAGGCGCGCGTCGTCCGGCATGTGCTTGAGCTTTGCCTGCAAGTCTTCGTTCACGATCTCGTGGAAGCTGCGGCCGAAGATGTTGGACTGCCAGATCTTCGTCGTGTCGCCCTCGAACTCCTGCAAGAGGTAGTTGACCATGTCCTCGCTCTGCTTTTCGTTGCCGACGATGGGCGAAACGGTCGTTTCGATGTCGGCGCGGATGATGTGCAGGCTCGGCGCGCTCGCCTTGAGCCTCACACCGTAGCGCCCGCCCTGCTTCATGATCTCCGGCTCCTCCAAGTTCAGCTCGTCGACCGTCGGCACAACGATACCGTAGCCTCTCTCGCGCGCATCGGACACCGCCTGCGCCACCTTGTCGTACTCCGCCTTGACCGACGAGAGCTCAGTGAGAAGGCTCAGCAGATCGCCGTCATCCTTCACATCGAAGCCCGACTGCTCGCTCAGCGTCCGGTAGAACAGTGCGCGCGGGAGCTGCAATTCCGCCGCGGCGACGCCCGTGCCGAGCTGAATGGACGTGATGCGCGCGCTGCTGACGCTTTCGCAGCCGCCGATGGCGCTGATCGCGCCCTGCACCTCTCGGATACAGTGGAGGCTGCCTGTGTTCTCGCGGATGGCCTGATAGAGGCCGCTTTTGATCGGGTGATCGTCGGCAAGCGCCTCGACCCACGGCGGGATGAAGAGGTCCAGCTCGCAGAGCGGGAACTCGTAAAGGATGGCCTTGAGAATCATTCCCACTGCGTTGTCGTCGAGCGTCAGGCAATTGACGGGCAGACATGTCACGCCATAGCGTGAAGCGATATCCCTTGCCATTGCCTGCACGCGATTGCTTTCCGGCTCTGTCGCGTTGAGCAGGACGAGGAAGGGCTTGCCGATCTCCTGCAATTCGCGGATGACGCGGCCCTCGGCCTCTATGTAGTCCTCGCGCGGGATGTCGGTGATACTGCCGTCGGTCGTCACAACGACGCCGATGGTCGAATGCTCGCGGATGACGCGCGTTGTGCCAAGCTCCGCCGCCTCACTCATCGTCACCTCGTGGTCGAGCCACGGCGTCGAGACCATGCGCGGGCTCTCGCCCTCCATCTGCCCCGTCGCGCCGGGGATCATATAGCCCACGCAGTCGATGAGCCGAACCGAGCAGCTGCTTCCCTCGTCGAGCGCGATGTCCACCGCCTCTTCCGGCACGAACTTCGGCTCCGCCGTCATCACCATGCGGCCGCTGCCGCTCTGCGGCAGCTCATCCTTCGCCCGCTCGCGGCGGTAGACATTGTCGATGTTCGGGATGACCTGCGTCTCCATAAAGCGCTTGATGAACGTCGACTTGCCCGCGCGCACGGGGCCGACGACGCCGATGTAGATGTCCCCCGCCGTGCGGGTCGAAATATCCTGATAGATCTCCGTATTCATGCTCATACCCTCTTCCTCCGTTCCTCAGCGCCTGCGCGGGATCAGCAGCAGCTTTCCGATCACCGCGGCGGATTCCTCCTTGAGCTCGTTGGCCGCGAGGATGGCCTCGACCGTTGTGCGGTACAGCTTGGCAATATCCCACAGCCGCTCGCCCTGCTTCATCGCGCGGAGCACGAGCGAGGGGACGTTCTCGTCCTTTTTCCCGCACTCCTCGGCCTCAAGCGACTGAAGACAAGGATAACGCGGCGTTTCCGCCACGCTGACGGCAAACGTTACGGGGAAGCGCAGCTCCACGCCGTCCGCGCCGACGGACGCGGCAATCTCGCCCGCGTACATGTCCTGCACCCGCGCCTGTCCGCTGCCCGGAAGGTCGGTCTCGAGCAGCACCTCGCTCCGCCGCTCGGAGAGCAGCGGCACGGCGTTTTCGTCGAGATACAGCACGCGCAGATTCGCCGTCGCGCGCAGCGACGCGCTCTCTCCCCCGCCGCTCACGCCCGCGCTGCTGAAGATCACGTCCGTCGCCAGCACCGTCTGCACCTCGGCCCCGGTCTCGATCTTTTCGCGCACGAGCTGCTCGCGCAGCACCAGCGCCGCGCTGTCGCACAGCTCGACCGTCTCCGTCTTCGCGGTCAGGTCGTAGGCCGTGCTGTAAAGGTCCGCCACACAGCAAACGCTTTTCACCTCGCGCACCGCTGTGAACGCGCTGATGTAGAGCCGCAGCGAGATGGCGCGGTTGTTGTCCGGCTCGCTCTCGCTGCCGACATGGATCTCCGCGCCTGTCAGGCGCAGCGACGCGCGCACCGTCGTCTCGCCCTCCTCTTCGGCAAGGCCGTCTAGGATCTGCGAAAACGGCAATTCACTGCTCATCGACGCAAGATTTCCGCTCTCATCCAAGTAGATGGCATCCAGCCGCGCGACGCCCTTGAGCACGATCTTGTTGCCGATCGACTTGCAGTCAGTCACGCGCAGCGCGCACTTTGTGCGTAAAAGCTCCTGAATGGGCTCCTTCGTGCCCGAAAGCAGCACTTCATCGGAAAATGTGAAGTCCTTTTCCCGAATGGCGCGGATAATACCGATGTCCTTTTTCTCGCACAGCGTTTCGATCTTGTAGGCTTCCTGCTCCTTCACGCCGCTGCACACGCTCAGCGACGCGGGCACATAGGGCGTAAGCGTCAGCTCCACGTTCACGCGCGTGAACACCTTGCGCGGGTTGAGCATGCGCACCTCGCACGAGCAGAGCCGGCCGTCGAGGCAGCTGTCCGCGCTGCCGCTCAGCGCGCGCCCCTCGATCGTCTCGTCGAGCGGCAGCGTGTATTCAAACGACTTCATCCCCTGCGCGTCCTCGGCCACGTACAAAAGCGTCATGCGGACCGTGCCCGACACCTGCGCTTTTCCGTCTGCGATCTCACGGCTGCGCAGGAAAAGGCACCCGCTCGCATCCACGATGCGGGCGATGTCCGGCAGATAGTCCGGCACGATGGTCTCCGTTGTCTCCTCGCGGTTCTCGCTGAGCTGCGGTAACGCCTGATAACAGGCAAACTGCTCCTTTTTCAATTCCAGTTCCATTGCAGTCCCTCTCCTTCGGCTAAGTGGTTACTGCACTCTATGCACTGTGGACGCGCGTTATGCTTCCTCCCTGACGCCAAATACGCGCCGCAGCAGCGACGAGAGGACCTTGGGTGACTTCCAAACGACAATTTTCATGCTTTTCCCCCCCAATATTCATACCCTTTTCAACCGATGTTAGAATCTGCGCAGGCAGCCGATGCCGCAAAAGATGAGAAGAAATGCGACCAGAAACATCAGCGCCCCCACCGGAAAAACAGCCGCGATGAAAATACCGAGCCCCAGCGCCAGCGCGCAAACACCCACGCAGTGCCACGGGCCGAACAGAGGCGGTCCCGGCGGGCGCGGCGGCGGATTCGAATACATGCTTTTCCCCTCCTCTCCCGGCGTTCGCCTGCTCCATTCTATACAAAAGCGGCCGCCGCGTTCCTGCTTTATCGTGACAAAGCGTCGAACTTCGTCATGTTGTCCTTTGTAATACTTGACATTCTCTCATCTTTATGTAATATTAAGAACAACTTCACTTGATCGCGGCTCTGCGAGCGTGTTCCGCACTGACCGCAACGGAAAGGACGGCACACCCATGCAGGAAATGAGCAGAAGAAATCAGCACTTTACCGACTCCGTCATTCGCAGAATGACGCGTATCTCCAACGAATGCGGCGCGATCAACTTAGCGCAGGGCTTCCCCGATTTTGACCCGCCCAAGGAGATGATGGACCGCCTCGAGGTCGTGAGCCACGAAGGCCCCCATCAGTACCCCATCACGATGGGTGCGCCGAATTTCCGCCAGGCCATCGCGCGCAAATGCGGTCACTTCATGGGCCGCACCATCGACCCCGAGACCGAGATCGTCGCGACCATCGGCTCGACCGAAGCGATGGTCGACACGCTCTTCGCCCTGACGAATCCGGGCGACCGCGTCGTGATGTTCTCCCCGTTCTTCGAAAACTACCGCGCACAGGTCATCATGGCCGACTGCGAGCCGGTCTTTGTCCCTCTGAATCCGCCGACGTTCTCCTTTGACCCGAACGTGCTCGAAGATGCGTTCCGCGGCGGTGCGAAGGCCATCATCATCTGCAATCCCTCGAACCCGAGCGGCAAGGTCTTCACCGAGGAAGAGCTCAAGACCATCGCCGACCTCTGCATCCGCTACGACGTTTACGCCATCATGGACGAGGTATATGAGCACATCATCTACGACGGCCGCAAGCACGTCTACATGAACAGCATCCCCGGCATGTGGGAGCGCACGGTCTCCTGCTCGTCGCTCTCCAAGACCTACTCCGTCACCGGCTGGAGACTCGGCTATGCCATCGCGCCGGAGAACATCATGGCGCGCATCCGCCAGTACCACGACTTCAACGCCGTCGGCTGCCCGTCGCCTCTGATGGAGGCCGCCGTCGTCGGCCTCAACATGCCGCTGAGCTACTATGACGAGTTCGGCGCGCACTACGCGCACATGAAAAAGATCTTCACCGAGGGCATGCGCGACATCGGCATCCCCTTCACCGATCCCGAGGGCACGTACTTCGTGCTGGCCGACATCTCCCCGTACCTCAAGAAGGGCCAGAGCGACGTCGACTTCTGCGAGCAGCTGGCGAGAAAAGCCGGCGTCGGCGCCGTGCCGGGCAGCTCGTTCTTCAATGAACCGATCAACAATATTGTGCGTCTGCACTTCGCGAAGAAGGATGAGACGCTGTACGCCGCGCTGGATCGGCTGAATCATATCAAGGATATGATGTGAGTTTTCCGCACAGCGGAAAGAGAAAAGCAGCACCACGGGTGCTGCACGAAATAAAGGGGGCCATTCTCTCACGTGAGAGAATGGCCCCCTTACACCCCCAAGAGAACGCAAGGGGCCTTGCCCCTTGACCCCGCACATTGGCAGTTTGTAGCCCGAAGAACTGCACGCGCTGCGCAATGTAAGTGCGGTGTACATGGCTTCGCCATGAATCTTCTGCTATTCGTTACTGGTTGCAACCGCGCCTTACTATCGTGAGGCGCGAGTGACGTTACCTCGGCGGCAGACTGCGTGCGGAATGCGGCATTGCTGGCGCTCGCCGGCATTGATAGGTGCCTCGGTAGACGGTGATTAGTCTGCACTCCCACGAGACTGGCAGAGCGGCAGCGGTTAATAGGAGCAGAGGCAAATCGTGTAGCAATGCTAATGCGGCGACGCCGCACGCGGGTAACTGCATTCCGGAGGCACAAAGGTCCTTCAAGCCCGAGACTGCCAATCTAAAACCTTTCTCTCGGGGGATTTAAAGGGGGATACTCTCTTTTGAAAGAGAGTATCCCCCTTTAGTTGCCCGTTTCCGCACGGTGCGGAAAACCGCCGCTGCACGGTGCAGCAGCAGATCACAGCAGTGTATCAATGCCGATTTGCACTTCCGCAGAGTCAGCAGATTCGGGACCTCCGAACCGAGAGACAAATTCTTCCTCGGAAAGAATAGGAACCCCCAGTTCCTTTGCCTTTTTCGTCTTCGACGAATTCGATTCCCCGTCGTTGCTGACGAGGTACGTTGTCTTCCCCGAGACGCTGCCGGTCACGGCGCCGCCTTGCTGTTCGACGTAGGCTTTGAACGCGCTGCGGTTTTTGAAGAGGTGCACATCGCCCGTGATGACGAAGCTCAGACCTTTGCAGGTTCCGTCTGTCTCCTGCTTGGGGGCGACGTCCTCCAGTGTGAGCTCTGCCATCAGGCGGTCGAAGAGGTTTTTGTTTTCATCGTCAGCAAACCAGTTCAGGAGCGCGTTTGAACGCTCGACGCCGATGCCGTCCACGTCCTCGAAGCCCTCGCCGCTCTCGATGCGTGATAAAAAGCCCTTCGTGCCGAGCGCTGCGATAAGCTTCTTGCCCGCGTCCGCGCCGATGTTTGGGATGCAGAGGGCGAAGATCAGGTGGATGGGGTCGACTTTGCGGCTCTTTTCGATGGCCGCCAACAGGTTCGCGCAGGACTTTTCACCAAAGCCTTCGAGCTTTACGATCTCGTCCGCGTGCGCGTCCAGATGATAGAGGTCGGCAAAATCGCGCAGATAGCCGCGGTTGACGAACTCGTGCAGCGTTTGCACGGAGAGGCCGTCGATATCAAGCCCGCCCTTGCTCGCAAAGCGGACAAAGCGCTTCAAGTGCTTGGCGGGACAGTTCGGATCGGTGCAGCGCAGCGTCTTCACGCCGCTGATGGGACTGATACGCACCTCGGTCGCCGCGCCGCAGACGGGACAGGCCGTCGGGACTTCATAGCTGCCCTCGGCCCTGACGACCGCGATGCACTTCGGGATGATCTTGTTGGCCTTGATGATGCGAAGCTCGGTCTTGCGGTCCTTGCCGATGCCGAGGCGCTCGAGCTCGCTGACGTTGCAGAGGCTTGCGCGCGTGACAGTCGTGCCCTCGAGCTGCACAGGGTCAAAGACCGCGACCGGCGTGATGGTCGAGGCCGCGCACGACCATTCGATGTGGTCGAGCACCGTGTCGGCGGAGACGTCCGCCCATTTGTAGGCAAGGCCCGCGCGCGTCGCGTGATGGCCCGTCACGCTGCCGGTCGCGGCGTAGTCCGTGTCGTCGTAGGTGATGACAAGGCCGTCCACGGGAATGCCCATCTCGCCGGAGTCGACCTTTTTCGTCCAGCGCGCGATGGCGTCGGGCAGATTTTTCGCATCCGTGTGCTCGCGCTCGACTGTGATGAAGCCGAGCTTTTCCAGATAGTCCATCCGCGCGCCCCAGGAGCGGATCACTTCATCCGTGTGGACGAGCGTAAAGGCGTTGAACGTCACGTTGCGCTCTTTCACCTTGTCGAGATTCGTCTTGTCGAGCGCCAGCGTGCCGGCGGCGAGGTTGCGGGGGTTTGCGTAGCGGTCGTCCGCGTCCTCGAGCGTGTCGTTGATGGCCTCGAAATCTGCATAGGAGATGGTCGCCTCGCCGCGCACGACGAGGTGGCCCTTGTCGCTGATTTTCGCGGGAATACCGCGGATGGCGGAGGCCATATACGTGATGTTCGTGCCGACGGTGCCGTTGCCGCGCGTCAAAACGCGCGTGAGCGCGCCGCCGTCATACGTCGCCACAAGCGTCGAGCCGTCGAGCTTCCACGAGAGCCAAATGTCGCGCTCGCCCGCCCAGTCCTGCAATTCCTCGACCTTTTTCGTCTTGGCGAGCGAGAGCGCGGGGTACTCGTGCGCTTCCTTCTCCCCCTCGCCGTCCATTTCGTTTCCGGAATGGCTCGTCACCTGCGTGGGACTGTCGGGCCGGACATAGCCGGTCTCTTTTTCCAGAGCGGTCAGCTCGTCAAACAGAGCGTCCCACTCGTAGTTCGTCATCTGCTCCTCCTGCCCGCCGTAGTAAGCGTCGGAGGCGGCATTCAGCCGTGTTACGATCTCGTCGATCCGGATATTTTTGTCCATAGTGCATTCCCTCTCTCCGGCGGTGCGCAAAAGGCAGTCAGCCGTTGTTCATGATGTAATCTTCCGCGTTCTGCTCCATGTCCTCGCCATTGCTGAAATAGGTGTAATTGTCCGGCACGGAGCCGACGATAACGGTCTCCGCCACGGAATAGGTGTTGCTGAATTTTGTCGTTGTGGAAAAGCCCGGCAGCAGGATGCTGACGTACACGTCCACCACAAGATAAATTTGGTGCTTCGTCTGGTTGATACCCGCCGACGTGAACGCATTTTCAAAATGCGCGCTCGACGAGCCGACCGACTGCATCCGCACGCGGATCAGCGGCCCGCGCCCCGCCAAAAACGGCGAGCCGAGCAGCGTGCCGACCGGCACGGAAAGCTCCTTGGTCGTCACCTCGGAGAGCTTTTCAAGCACCTCGTCGATGATGGCGGACTGCAAACGGTTAAACTCCGCCATGTTGCTCTTGACCGCCGTGATCTTTCCCTCGTTGTCCTTTTCAAAGGAGATGAGCTGGTCGTAATCTACGCCGCCGCTGTAGATCGTCTCATTCACGGCGGCGGTCACGATGCCGTTGACCGTATTTGACACGCGCGCCGTTGCGAGCGACGTGAGCACGGGTTTTAGGTGCGTCATTGCCACGATGGCGAGCGCCAGCAGCGCCGCGAGCAAAAACAGCACAAGCAGCAGCGCCCGCTTCTTTCCTGAAAGTCTTCTGTGTCTCCATTTCGGCACAGAGCCTCACCCCGATTCCAGTGAAGCCTATGCCGCGCGGGCTTTTCCCTATTCGCTCAGCCCCATGACGAGCTTTTTGAACGCCTTGCCGCGCTCCATGAAGTTCGCGAACTGGTCGAACGCCGCGCACGCGGGCGAGAGCGTCACGATGTCGCCGCACACTGCGCGCTCGTAGGCGGTCTTCACGCAGTCCTCCAGACTCTCGCAGCGCACGATCTCGGGGCTGCCGTGATAGTCCGGGCACTCGCGCACGGCCTTTTCGATGGCGTCCGCTGTCGCGCCGCACAAAATAAGCAGCTTGACGTGCTTTACCACCTCGGGTGCAAGGGGTGCAAAGGGAATATGCTTGTCATATCCGCCCGCGAGCAGAATGACCTTTTCGTTGAACGCGTTGAGCCCCGCGATGGTACGCGTCGGGCTCGACGCGATGGAATCGTTATACCACTGCACGCCGCGGATCGTCCGCACCGGCTCGATGCGGTGCTCGACGCCGACAAAGGTACGCGCAGTCTCGCGCATGACCTCGTAGGGCACCAAACCGTCGAGCGCCGTCACGGCGGCGAGGTAGTTTTCGACATTGTGCATCCCCGGCAGACGGATGTCAGAGATCTGCATGACCGCTTCCTCGCATCCGTCATGGCGCAGGACGATAGTATCTCCGCGCAGGAACGCGCCGTCCGCGACCTCTTCGCGGCGGCTGAAGAGCCGCGTCCACGCTGCCGCCTTTTTCGAGAGCTTGCGCGTGATGTCGTTGTCCTCGTTGAAAATAGCTATGTCGCCCTCGTGCTGATGGAGATAGATATTCTCCTTCGCCGTGATGTACTCGTCCATATCCTTGTGCACATCCAGATGGTTCGGCGCAAGGTTCGTCATCACCGCGATGTGCGGCGAGCGCTTCATATCAAGCAGCTGGAACGACGAGAGCTCGACGACCGCGAAGTCTTCAGGCTGCATCTTCTCCGCGTCGCACAGCAGCGGGTGGCCGATGTTGCCGCCGAGATACACGGTCTTCCCCGCCGCGCGCAGCATTTCGGCGATGATGCTCGTTGTGGTGGTCTTGCCGTCGCTGCCCGTCACGCCGATGATCGTACAGGGGCAGACCTCGAAAAAGATCTCCATTTCCGACGTCACGATGCTGCCGCGCGCTTTCGCCTCGAGCAGCGCCGGAACGTCCGGCCGCATGCCCGGCGTGCGGAAAACGACGTCCGCGCGCAGATCATCGAGGTAGCCTTCGCCAAGCTGCAAGTGCGCGCCCAGCGCTTCGAGCTGCTTCGCGCGCTCGCCGAGGTCTTCGCGGCTCTTTTTGTCGCAGGCGACGACCTGCACACCGTTTCGGCACAAAAGTTCGATGAGCGGCGTGTTGCTCACGCCGATGCCGAGCACTGCCGCTGTTTTTCCTCGCAGGGAGGATAGATATTCCTGTATCGTCATAGACGTTCATCCTTTCGTCTGCACATACAAATTCAATATATAGTATAGCGCAGGAACGGCAAAATAGCAATGGATTTTCCGTTGACAAGCCCCGCGCCATGGGCTAAAATAGTTGTGCGAGTATGACAGACAGTCGCGCGGCGAGGCCGAAAGGCCCGCTGTGAGGAAAGTCCGGGCTCCACAGGGCAAGGATAACGGGTAACGCCCGCCCAGAGCGATCTGAGGAAAAGTGCAACAGAAATAGACCGCCCGAGGTATGCAAGTATCTCAGGTAAGGATGGAAAGGTGCGGTAAGAGCGCACCCGTCGGCTCGAGAGTGTCCGATGCTGTAAACTCTATCCGGAGCAACACCGGTATGGGAGCAATAGGTTGGCCCGACCGCTCCCGGGGTGGCTGGAGTACCGCGGCAACGCGGCGCGTAGATAGATGACTGTCAAATACAGAACCCGGCTTACAGTCATGCTCGTGCAAAATATGAGAGGGACGGCGGAAATCGCCGTCCCTCCCGTTTTTTCTTTTCTGACATAAACTGTCCAAAATGCAGAAAAAGCGGCGGGAGCTCCCGCCGCTTTTCTTTTTTATGAATCAAACTTCCTTCTTGCCGATGCGGATAAGACGCACGACCACAGGGCTCAGCACCACGTTGAAGAGGAGCTCAAAGATAAAGTTCGCGCCGACAAGGCCAACGATCATATACTGGCCGACGTTTGCGCCAAAGCCCATCGCATCCGCCCAGCCGCCGATGGTCTCCATAAAGAAGAGCAGGCAGCCGATCAGGAACACGCCGGTATTGACCACCGGGCAGACCACAGCGGCCACCGCCACGGCAAGCGTGCGGTTCTTGTTCTCAAGCGCCTTGTAGGCAAGGCCGGAGAGAAGACCCGCCAGCGTGCCCTTGACAAGCACCGTCAGGATCGTGCCAAGCGCGTTGACGCCGAGGAACGCCGCCGCGTCGCCGCTGAGCAGCACGACCACGCCGAACACAAAGCCGAGCCACGCGCCAGCACCTGCGCCGTAGAGCGCCGCACCGATAACGACCGGCACCAGCACCAGCGAAATGCTGAACGTGCCAAACCGGATAAAGCTGCCCATCAGCTGCAGAACGATCACAATAGCGGTGAACAGACCGAGACCAACGATCTTCTGCGTGTTGTTGTTCTTACTCATATGTTTCTCCTTTCACCCGGCCGTCCGTGCAAGGGGGGGCTATACAGGTGTTACAGCAGGAGCGCGCCGCGGAAAAAGCTCCTCCTCACAGCGCACCTTGTTTTTCTGCCGAAACTGGACGTCCGACGTGCCGAGATATCATACCAAACAACGGTGACAATTTCAAGTGGAATATTTATATATTTTTATAGGATATCCATATAAGTCAGGCGGCAAAAAAGAGCTTGAGAAAATCTTCTCAAGCTCTTTTTAATCTCCATGATGTATGCCACAACAGAAGCCGCCGTGTACGCCGCAGCAGAACAAACGGATGTCACAACTGCGCGCTCTTCCCTGCTGAAAAAGTCAGCATTTGCAAGGGGTTTAGTCCTGGTCCCAGTTGTGGTAGGTATTTTGCACGTCCTCGTTGTCGTCGAGCATGTCGAGCAGCTTTTCCATGTTCCTGATGTCCTCGTCGCTCTCGAGCTTCACGTAGGTCTGCGGGACAAGGCTGATGTCCGCGCTGACGAAGGCGTAGTTCTTCTCCTCGAGGGCCTTGACGACGTCGTTGAACGCGTCGGGGTCGGTCGTGATCTCGAAGACGTTATCCTCGGCGTTGAAATCGTCGGCACCGGCCTCGAGCGCATCCATCATGACGGCGTCCTCGTCGTAGTCTCCGTCCTCGTTGTCGATGATGATGACACCCTTGCGGTCGAACGACCAGCTGACGCAGCCCTGCGCGCCCATGCCCTTGCCGTACTTATCGAAGTAGTGGCGGACCTCCGGCGCGGTGCGCTGGCGGTTGTCGGTCAGTGCCTCGACGATGACGGCCACGCCGCCGGGGCCGTAGCCCTCGTAGGTGACGGACTCGTAGTTGTCGGTGTTGCCCGAGCCGAGCGCCTTGTCGATGGTGCGTTTGATGTTGTCGTTGGGCATGTTGGCAGCCTTCGCCTTGGCGATGACGGTCGCGAGACGGGAGTTGTTATTCGGATCGCCCGAGCCGCCCTGCTTGACGGCGACGATGATCTCCTTGGCGATCTTGGTGAAGGCGGCGCTGCGCTTGGCGTCAGCTGCGCCCTTCGTCTTTTGAATATTGTGCCACTTGGAATGTCCGGACATGATGTGATCTCTCCTTACAGATAGTATTGAATGACGTCTCTGTGCGACGTCGATATTACGGTTTTCACCTCGGGGAAATGCTCCTCCAAATACGCCTTGACCGTCGGACAGACGACGTTCTCCGTCGGAAAATGCCCTGCGTCGATCAGGTTGAGTCCCCGCGTATCCAGAAAATCGTTGTAGCGCAGATCGCTCGTCACGAACGTATCGCAGTCCTGCGCAATGGCCTGCGGGATGTATTCGCCGCACGCGCCGCCGCCGACGGCTACGCGGTGCACCCGCCCGCTGCCGCGGCAATAGCGCAAGCCGCCGCAGCCGAGTAATTCTATCACATCCCGCAGGAACTCTTCAAGCCCTTTTTCGCAGGAAAGTGTGCCAATACGCCCGATTTTTTCGTCGTTGAGCAAAAAAACATCGTTAAGGCCCAGTTTTTTCGCCAGACAGTCGTTCACGCCGCCGTCCGCAGCATCCAGATTCGTGTGCATGCAGATGGCGGAAATGTCGTTTTTGACGAGTGTGGTCAAAACGCCGCCGAGGCGCGTGTCGGGCCGAAGTGTCTGCATCTCGCGCTCGTGCCAGCGCACGTTCATCACCGGATGGTGGGACACGATGAGCTGCGCGCCGCAGTCGATGGCCTCCTGCACCACGCGCTCGGTGATATCGAGCGCGACTAAAATGCGCTCGACCTCCTGCTCGGGATCGCCGACGAGGTGGCCGACATTGTCCCAGTCCATCGCGCTCTCGCGCGGCGCCCATGAAAAAAGCCTCTGTTCGATCTCATGTACCGTTGCCATGTTCCCACTCCCCTTTTCTTCTCTTGATCTCTTCGATGAGATTTTCAAGATGCGCGATACGCGCCTCCTTATCTGCGAGCGACGAGACGGCGAGGCCGTCTCTCGCCCGATTGAGCTTTATAAGATGCTGCGACAGGTATTCGCCGTACAGCGGGTCATTTCGCAGCAAAAGTCCTGTCAGCGCATCGGCCTCGCTCAACTCCTGCCCCATCCCCGCTCTCACACGGAAGACGACGTAAAGCTGCTCCTTGTCGCGCACGAGCGTCTCGCTCAAAAAGCGGTAGCCGTGCCCGCAGAGCCAGCAGCGCAGAAGGTCGATCTTTGTCTGCGGCTGCAAAATGAGCGTATGCACGTCCTCATGCGTCCAGGGCGCGGCCTCGAGAATACCGAGGATCGTCTCGCCGCCCATGCCGGCGATAGCGATGGCGTCGCACTCCTCTGCTTTGATCTTCGCAAGGCCCGGACAGAGGCGAAAATCCATGCGCTCCGTCACGCCGTATTCTCGCGCCGTCGCGCGCGCGTGGTCAAGCGGCAGCGCGTTGATGTCAGACGCAATGGCGCTTTCAATGCGCCCGTGCTGCAAAAGCCACACGGGAAGATACCCATGGTCGGTGCCGACGTCGGCCAGTCTCGCGCCCTGCGGCACAAGGCTTGCGATGCATTGCAGCCGCGGCTGAAGCTGTAATTCCTTTTCCACCGCCGCCCTCCTTTCGCTGAGCGAACAAGACGCATACGGAAGACCCGTATGCGTCCTTTTCTTATTCCTTGACGGGCTTGTTGGCCTCTTCGTTCACGAGAGCCAGCAGCTTCTCCACGTCGATCCCGTGGACCATGCAAGCCTCTTCCACCGTCTCACCGCGGGAGCTGGGGCAGCCCAGGCAGTGCATGCCGATCGACAGGAAGATCGGCGCGGTCTGCGGCGCAACGTCCAGAATGTCACCGATGATAGTGTCGCGCTTAATTTCGATCATGTTTGATTCACCTCCGTGAAAATAGCTGAAAATAGTTTATCCCATTTTTCGCACTTTTTCAATAGGAAATATGAAAAAAGAAGCTGCCATAAAGCCAAAAAAGAAAGACGCCCGCATTAGCGGACGTCTTTCGATCAAAACGTTTACAAGAATTACTGCTCAGCGCGCATCTTGGCGAAGCACTCGCTGCAGTAGACCGGACGGTCGGACTTGGGCTCGAAAGGAACCTTGGCCTCGCCGCCGCAAGCTGCGCAGACTGCGGTGAAGTACTCACGGGGGCCACGAGCGGCGTTCTTGCGAGCGTCGCGGCAGGCCTTGCAGCGCTGGGGCTCGTTCTGGAAGCCGCGCTCCGCGTAGAACTCCTGCTCACCGGCAGTGAACACGAACTCTTTGCCGCACTCTTTGCAAACTAAAGTCTTGTCTTCGTACATGATTTTACCCTCTCTTTGAATCAGAAAAAAATATATGCGTTCAGCGTTTGCTGATATCGCCGGAAAAAATGTGCTGCGCAGCCTTGCGGCGAACGCGCTGCACGGCGTTGTCCACCGACTTCGGAGACTTGCCCACGGCCTTTGCGATCTCGTGACAGGAAAGGCCTTCCAAATAGTACCCTAAGATCTTCGCCTCGAACTCGGACAAGTGCTTGCGGGTACTTTCGAGTAGACTCTCCACGTGGTCCCGCTCCGCGATGAGGAGCTCGGGGTCTGTGTGGCTGGGATCTAAAGTACCGGCGGTGTAAGAAGAACTGTCAAAGGAAGGGGTATCAAGGGATATGGATTCGTTCAGCGGATAATGCTTGCCGCGGGAGGCGGCACGGAGCGCGGAGAACAGGCGGTTGCGAATGCAGATCTCTGCATAGGTGTGAAACGACGCCGCCTTGTCAGCGTCATACTCCCGTATCGCCTGAATGAGACCGAACATGCCCTCCTGAATCAGATCCTCCCCGTCGCCGCCGGCGAGGAAAAGCGGACGCGCACACGCGCGCACCATTCCGTAATAGCGCGTGACAAGAAGCTCTTCTGCTTCCCTGTCGCCCGCGGCGGCCATGGCGCACAGCTGCTCATCCGTGCAGGCTGCAAGCTCTTTATGATGGCTCTCACTCTGATGATACTGCATGTATTATACCTTCTGTGCTCAGGTTTTGTCAAGTATTTACGAAAATTCAGTATTAGCGCTAACGATTTTACAGCATTTTTATCACATTGACCAAATTCTCGGCCGCAAGAAGGGCGATTTGTTCTGTTTTTGCCTCAACCATGACGCGGATGAGCGCTTCCGTGCCGCTCGGGCGGACGAGCACGCGTCCCTCGCCGGAGAGCTTCCCCTCCTCCTCCGCGATGGCCGCGGAGAGTGCATCGGACGCCATGATGGCATCCTTGACGCCGCGCTCATGCGAAACGGCGACGTTGAGCAACACCTGCGGATACTGCGGGCAGACGGACGCAAGCTCAGAGGCCTTCTTCCCGCTGCGCGCGAGCACGTCGAGGAACTGAAGCGCCGTCAGCTGACCGTCGCCGGTCGTGGCGTAGTCGGTGAAGATCGTGTGGCCCGACTGCTCGCCGCCAAGCTTGTAGCCGCACTCATTCATCTTTTCGAGCACGTTGCGGTCGCCCACGCTCGTGCAGACGAGGCCGACGCCGTTTTCGCGGCAGAACTCGTGAAGGCCGAGGTTCGACATCACCGTCGCAACGATCGTGCCGCCCGAGAGCTTCCCGCGGCGCTTCATGTCCGAGCCGCAGACGGCAAGCACCTTGTCGCCGTCGATAACGCCGCCCTGCTCGTCGACGAGCAGACAGCGGTCCGCGTCGCCATCGAACGCGACGCCGATGTCATATCCGCCCGCGACGACCTTTTGTGCAAGGTCGTCGAGATGCGTCGAACCGCAGTGGTCGTTGATGTTCACGCCGTCCGGCTCGCGGTGGATGAAGTCACAGAAGCAGCGGAAGCGGCCAAAGAGCTCCGGTGCCGTCGCGGACGACGCGCCGTTCGAGCAATCGACCAGCACGCGCAGGCCGGACAGGTCTCCTTCGATCGTGCCAGCAAGATGGTCGATGTACGCCTCGCGCGACTGCCGCAGACCGTGGCGCAGGACGCCGATCTCGCCGTGCGTCGCGGCGGGATAGATGTCGGTGAGAATTTTTTCTTCGACCTGCTCTTCGATCGCGTCGGGCAGCTTGTAGCCCTTTTCGTTGAAGACCTTAATGCCGTTGTGCTCGTAGGGGTTGTGCGAGGCGGAGATCACGATGCCCGCATCCGCGCCTTTGAGCACGGTCAGGTACGCGACCGCCGGAGTCGGCAGCACACCGAACGGCATCACGTCGCCGCCGACGGAGCAGATACCCGCGATCAGCGCACTTTCGAGCATATCGGACGAAATGCGCGTGTCCTTGCCGATGGTGATGACCGGCTTTCTGCCCTTTTCTTCCTTCAAAACGGCCGCGATAGCCTTGCCCGTACGGAACGCAAGATCAGCCGTGAGATTTTCTCCCACAACGCCGCGAATGCCGTCGGTGCCAAACAGTTTTCCCATGATTTTGATTCCTCTTCTCAAAAAGATTTGAAGTTTTGCCGTAAAGTAGTTTGCATTTATAGACTAAGCTGTTCCGGCACTTCGTCCATGCTCTTCGGCACGGAGAGGCCTAAGTGCTCATATGCCTTGCGCGTGACGCAGCGCCCGCGAGGCGTGCGCTGCAAAAAGCCGAGCTGCATGAGATACGGCTCGTAAACGTCCAGCAGCGTGACGGCTTCCTCGCCGATGGTCGCCGCCAGCGTCTCGATGCCGACGGGGCCGCCGCCGTAGTTTTCGATGATGGCGTGCATCATCCGGTGGTCGATGGGGTCTAATCCGAGGTCGTCGATCTCGAGCGCGCGGAGCGCTTCGTCCGCGACCTCCTTCGTGATGACGCCGTCGGCCCGCACATCCGCAAAGTCGCGCACGCGGCGCAGCATGCGGTTCGCGATACGCGGCGTGCCGCGCGAGCGGCGCGCGATCTCGAGCGCACCCGTCGGGTCGATGTCGACATTCAGGATGCTCGCCGAGCGCGTGACGATTTTCGAAAGCTCCTGCGGCGTGTAAAGCTCCAGGCGCAGCGTGACGCCGAAGCGGTCACGCAGCGGCGCGGACAGCTGGCCCGCGCGCGTCGTCGCACCGATGAGCGTGAAGTGCGGCAGATCGAGGCGGATGGAGTTCGCGCTCGGGCCCTTGCCGACGATGATGTCGATGGCGTAGTCCTCCATCGCGGGGTACAGGATCTCCTCCACGCTGCGGTTCAGGCGGTGGATCTCGTCGACGAACAGGATGTCCCCCTCGCTCAGATTCGTCAAAAGCGCCGCAAGGTCGCCCGCCTTTTCAATGGCGGGGCCGGACGTGATGCGGATGTTCACTCCCATTTCCTGGGCAATAATGCCCGCGAGCGTCGTCTTGCCGAGGCCCGGAGGGCCGTGCAGCAGCACATGGTCGAGCGATTCGCCGCGCTTTTTCGCCGCCGCGATGAAGACGGCAAGGTTGCCCTTCGCCTTCTCCTGCCCGATGTATTCCGAGAGCGTCTTCGGGCGCAGCGAGCCCTCCTGCGCGTCCTCACTCAGGAAAGTCTTGGCCACGATAGGCTCTTCATAAATATCGGTTCCAAAATCAATGCTCAAAAGCTCACCCTCACTTTCGCTTCGTCAAAAGTCCTGCGGACTTTCGACGAGATGGGGATATCGCGCCGCTCTGTGCCTCGATGAGCCGCTGAAAGCGGCTCATTCGACACTCGCTCTGCGCGAAGTGTGATTTGCCACGCGCATGTCGCGGCAAATCACGATCAAAGTTGATTTGCGCCGTGCGCGGCGCAAATTCTGTCATTGAAGTTACTTTACCATTTTTTTCAGGCTCTGGCGCACGATCTCTTCAAGCGGTAAGTTTTCCACGTCCACGCCCTTCATCGCGACCGCGATGTCCTGCTGCGTGTAGCCGAGCACCGCGAGCGCGGCGGCGGCCTCGACGGCCTTGCTCTTCTCACCCGCAACGATGCCGGGGGCGGTCGGCATACCGATCTCCTGCTGCTCCTTGGTGAGCTTGTCCTTGAGCTCTAAGATGATGCGCTGGGCGATCTTCTTGCCGATGCCCGGCGCGGCGATGAGCGCCTTTTCATCGCCCGTGATGACGGCCATTGCAAGCCCCTGCGGCGTGCAGACCGAAAGTATCGCGAGCGCCGCCTTCGGCCCCACGCCCGAGACGCCGATGAGCTGCTTGAAGCTCCCGAGCTCACCCTGCGTGGCAAAACCGTAAAGGTCAAAGATCCCCTCACCCACGTGCAAATAGGTGTAAAGCTTGCTTGCTTTACCCACTTGCAGCTGTGAGATCGTCGTGCTGGTGGTTTTGCAGGCATAGCCCACGCCGCCGCAGTCGATCACGGCGAGGTACGGCTCCACATGCGCGACCGTTCCGCTGACATAATAAAACATAAACTGCCTCTCTCCTGCTTAAATGGTCTGCTTGACGTCGTTCCCGCCCACGCGGCTCAGGAGCGACGTGGCGCTGCGCGCGTGGCAGATGGCAATGGCCAGCGCGTCGGCAGCATCGTCGGGCCGCGGCACGGCCTTGAGCTTTAAGATCCGCTTGACCATGTCCATGACCTGTTTCTTTTCAGCAAGGCCATAGCCGACGACGGCCTGCTTGACCTGCATGGGTGTGTATTCGTAGAGCGGCACGCCGCTCTTTTCCGCGGTACACAGAATGATGCCGCGGCCGTGCGCCACGGCGATGCCGGTCGTGATGTTGTTCGAAAAGAACAGTTCTTCGACCGCGATGGCATCGGGCTTTAGCTGCGCGATGAGCGCTTCCATGTCCTGCTCGATCTGCACAAGGCGGCGCGCCAGCGGCAGTCCCGCGGGCGTGGTGATCGCGCCGTAATTCAATAGCCGCGTTCTGCCGCGGTCCGCTTCGATCAGGCCAAAGCCCACGATGGCGATGCCCGGATCGATGCCGAGTATCCGCATGCGCATCACCTCCCACGATACTTATTTAGAAATTATATCAAACAACTGTCCGAAATGCAACGAGAAATCACAGCATGAAAAAGGCCGCTCTCTGAGCGGCCTTTCAATTTTCTCTTTATGCCCGCGGGTGCGCCTTCTGATAGACGTCCTTGAGGTGCTTTTTCACAACATGCGTGTAAATCTGCGTCGAGGAAATATCCGCGTGGCCCAGCATCTCCTGAATGGAGCGCAGGTCCGCACCGTTTTCGAGCAGATGCACGGCAAACGAGTGGCGCAGCGTATGCGGCGTGATGTCCTTTGAGATGCCGGCGGTCTCCTGATAGTGCTTGACGATCTTCCAGAATCCCTGGCGGCTCATGCGCTCGCCGTTCATGTTGACGAACAGCGCCGTTTCCTCCGGATCAGCCAAAAGCTGTGGACGCACCTCCTTCATGTAGTGCGAAAGTGCCTTGACGGCGGCGGGATAGAGCGGGATGATACGCTCTTTGCCCTTGCTCTGTGCGCGGATGAAGCTCGCGCTCAGGCTCACGTCCTCTTCATTGAGCGAAATGAGCTCGGAGACGCGGATGCCCGTGGCGTACAGCAGTTCGAGCATCGCGTGGTCGCGGTAGCCCTTAGCGTCCACGCACTGGGGCTGGTCAAGGAAGAGCTCGACCTCTTTGCCCGTGAGGATCTCGGGGAACTTGTGCTCCACCTTCACCGCGGCAACGCCCTTGGCCGGGTTCGCGCTGACCTCTCCGCTCATCTGGAGGTAGGTGTAGAGCGACTTGATCGACGCGATGGAGCGCGTGATCGTCGCGGCGGACTTGCCCTTGCCGCCCATCCAGGCGACATAGCCGCTGATGACCTCCTGCGTCACCTGCGGCAGCGGCATGGGGTGGAACTCGTCCAAATACACGGCGAACTGGTGCAGATCGCGCATATAGGAGCTGAGCGTATTCTGGGAGGCGTGCTTTTCCGTGGCCAGATATTCTTCGTATTGCGCCAAAAGGTCGGCCATGATCGCACCCCTCCTTCCTAAAAAACAGCTCAAGACGCCGCCAGCAGCAAAAACTGCGGCACAAGCCACAGCTCCAGCAGAGCGGCAAACAACAAACACACACAACAAATGCCAAAGCGGTACCAGTACGCGCTCCCGTAGCTGACTGCGCGTCCCCGTCCCCCGCCGCCAAGCGAAAGCGACAGCAGCGCGCGGGACTTGTCAAGCGACGCGTTCCCGAGCAGCAGCGTGCACGGCAGCACCGCCAGAAGTCGGATGCCGAACAGCGCCAGCAGCAACGGAAAGCTCCCCCGCCCGAGCGAGAGCGCAAAGCAGAACAGCGAGTACGATAGAAGAAACCCCTGGCACGCACACACGAGCGGTACCGCCACAATGCCGATGGACGCAAAGCCCAGCAAAAACACGATACCCGGCGCGCGGAAATAGCACAACAGCGTTTCGCCCAGCGCCCTTACCGAAAACGGCCTGTTCACGCCGCCCGATAAAAACGCGTCGAAATACTGTTTCAGCTCGCCGCCCGCGCTCTGCAGCGACCGGAGCGCAAACACGTACCCAAGGATCACACCCAACACAATAAACGCCGATAACACCAGCATCGGCACAGGCACGCGCTGCGGCAGCGCGCCGCGGCGGTCTCTTCTGTTCGTTCGACTCAGCAAGTATGTCACCCCTCGCGAAGGGAAGCGGCATTCTGCCCGCGGATCAAAACGATAGAACGTACCTATAAATATAGGCCGTTTGCATTCTTTTCGCAAGCGGAATTGCCAACTTTTCCCATTTTTGTTAATTATGTCAAAATATTATGTAAAGTGTATTATGTAGACTATTGAAACAAATTGAAAAAGCGGTGGCATTTTACCAAGATATGGGGTGGTTTTCGCACCCGTTCCCCATATCTGGAAGCAGTTCTCCGCTTCACCACCCAAGTCAGAAAAAGTCATATTTTCCCGTCGCTCTTGCTCCATTTGTGCAAGTTGTTACAGCTTTTCGCGCCGCATTTCCTCCACCGCCGATCAAAAACGTGTGAATACGCCTATTGCTTTATGTTCACCTGCGCTTGCGGCGAGCGCGCGTCTTGGCGCCTCTCCCCTTTTTCCCGTTTCTTTGTAGTAGGAGCGTCGCCACCGCGCCGACCGCCATCGCCGCCGCCAGCTCGAGCGACCGCTCCGGCGTCAACCCATCATAAACAAAAAAGCCGATCACCTGCATCGTGACCCACGCGCTCGCCGCGCAGCCCGCCGTCATCATCGCACGCTTGCTTGTCTTCCTCGCTCCGATCATGCAGCCCAAAAACGCCGCGACCGCCGCGCAGACCAGCACCGCGCCGTTCGCCATCTCCTCGCTGATCGCACCGCGCAGTATCAGCGCCGATGCCAGCATCAAAAGCACCAGCTCCGTGCCGCAGCACACAAGCGTACCCAGCGCGCATTTTTTCGCGTACCACGCGGTGTTCACCGTCTTTTCCACGCAAAAACCTCCCCTGCATTCGCCTACATGAGCGTATGTCAGGGGAGGTTTGTTTATGCTATGCAGTTGTCGATCTTACTTGATCTCAGGATCGTAAGAGGGCTTATCCTCGGACTTTTCAGCCTTTTCCGCCTTATCCTCGACCGGCAGAGCCACCGTCTTGGTCTCTTCCTCGGTCTGAGGCTTTTCCTCAGCCTTCTTCTCCGCCTTGTCAGCCTTCTTGGCCTTGGGCGCAGCAGCGGCTTCCATCGACTCGGTGGACTGGATGCCCCACTTTGCGACCTCGATGCGAACGCGGTCCTCGGAGGTCTCGAAGACGACCGTCGTGTCGTTCACCTGAACGATGCGGCCGACCATACCGCCGATGGTGGTGATGCGTTCGCCCTTCTTGAGGCTGTTGCGCATCGTTTCCGCCTGCTTCTTGCGCTTGTTTTCCGGACGAATGATGAGGAAGTAAAACACCGCGATCATTGCGACCAGTAAAATCATGCTATCCATAGTACAAGTTCCTTTCCAAAACAAAAGATATTGGTATTATAACGGATATTTCACTATTGTGCAAGGGGTTTCTTCGCGAGATCAAACTCTTTCCGAAAGCTTTCCGCTGTACGCCTCGCGGAAGGCCTCAAATTCGCCCGCGTCGAGCGCGTCGCGGATGCGCTGCGTCAGCTTGTTGTAGAAATACAGATTGTGCATCACCGCAAGGCGCAGGGCCAGGATCTCCTCCGCCTTAAAGAGGTGGCGCAGGTACGCACGTGAGAAATTCCGGCACGTCGGGCAGTCGCACTGCTCGTCGATCGGTCGCTCGTCGAGCTTGTACTTCTCGTTTTTGAGGTTGATCGAGCCGCTCCACGTGAAGAGCTTGCCGTGGCGTGCGTTGCGCGCCGGCATCACACAGTCAAAAAAGTCCACGCCGCGCGCCACGCCCTCGATGATGTTCGACGGCGTACCGACGCCCATGAGATAGCGCGGCTTATCCTGCGGCATATAGGGCTCGACCGCGTCGATGATGTCGTACATCGTCTGCGTCGGCTCGCCGACCGCGAGGCCGCCGATGGCGTAGCCGTCACAGTCGAGCTTTGCGATCTCTTTCATGTGCCAGATGCGAAGATCTTCGAAGGTCGCACCCTGATTGATGCCAAATAACATCTGCTGCGGGTTGACCGTATCTGACAAGGTATTCAGCTTGTCATGCTCGATCTTGCAGCGCTCCAGCCAGCGCAGCGTGCGCTCACAGGATGCCTTCGCGTACTCGTAGCGTGCCGGGTTTTCCACGCACTCGTCGAAGGCCATCGCAATGTCGCTGCCGAGATTCGACTGAATGCGCATGCTCTCCTCCGGCCCCATGAAGATGCGCCGGCCGTCGAGGTGCGAGGCGAATGTCACGCCCTCTTCTTTGATTTTGCGCAGGCCCGCAAGGGAAAATACTTGAAACCCGCCGCTGTCGGTCAGGATAGGGCCGTCCCAGTGCATAAACTTGTGGAGGCCGCCCATTTGGCGCACCACATCGTCGCCGGGGCGCAGATGCAGGTGGTACGTGTTGGAAAGCTCGATCTGACAGCCGAGGTCTTTTAAGTCCAGCGCGCTCACGCCGCCCTTAATGGCCGCCTGCGTGCCGACGTTCATAAAAACCGGCGTCTGCACTTCCCCGCCGTGCGCGCATTTGAATCTGCCGCGTCTGGCCCTGCCTTCATATTTGATGACTTTGAACATAGAATCCTCCTCAGGAAATGAACATTGCATCGCCGAAGCTGAAGAAACGGTATTTTTCTTTTACCGCCTCTTCGTAGGCGTGCAGCACGTGCTCGCGGCCCGCGAGCGCCGAGACCAGCATGATGAGCGTGGACTGCGGCAGGTGGAAATTCGTCACGAGTGCATCCATCACCTTGAAGCGGTAGCCCGGGTAGATGTAGATGCTCGTCCAGCCTGCGGACGGCTCCATGTGTCCGTCCTCCTGCGCCCAGCTCTCGAGCGTGCGGCACGACGTTGTACCGACGCAGATCACGCGTCCGCCGCGCACCTTCGTCTCGTTGATAAGCGTCGCCGTCTCAGGCGGGATAACGCAGTATTCGCTGTGCATATCGTGCTGCTCGATGTCGTCCTCCTTGACAGGACGGAACGTACCGAGGCCGACATGCAGCGTCACATAGCCGATGTTCACGCCCTTTGCCTGAATTTTTTCCAGCAGCTCTGGCGTGAAGTGCAGGCCCGCCGTCGGCGCGGCGGCGCTGCCGTTGACCTTGGAATAGACGGTCTGGTAGCGCTCCTGATCCTGCAATTCCTCCTTGATGTAAGGCGGCAGCGGCATCTTGCCAAGGTGTTCGAGCACCTCGAGGAAAATACCCTCAAAGTCGAATTTCACCATGCGGTTGCCGTCAGGTAACACGTCCACGACCTCCGCTTTGAGCTCGCCGTTGCCGAACTGCATCTTTGTGCCCTTGCGCAGGTGCTTGCCCGGCCGCACGATGCACTCCCATATTTTGTCGCCGCGGTCGATGAGCAGAAGCACCTCGCACGCGCCGCCGCCCGGTAGGCGCTGGCCCAAAAGGCGCGCCGGCAGCACGCGGGAATTGTTCAAGATCAGGCAGTCACCGGGGTTCAAAAAGTCCGGCAGCTCATAAAAATGGTGGTGTGAGAGCTCACCCGTCTCCTTGTCAAGGCACATCAGGCGCGATTCGTCGCGCTTTTCGAGCGGCGTCTGCGCGATCAGCTCCTCGGGCAGGTAATAATCAAAATCTTTTGTCTTCATGTTGTTTCTCTTCCCTTATCGGATGCTGACATCCGTGTAGTAAAACTGCAGAATATCGCGGTAGGAATAGCCGAGGTTTGCCATCGAGTACGCCCCCCACTGGCTCATGCCGACATTATGCCCGTAACCGCTGCCGGAGATCACAAAGCTGCCGCTGCCGGACGACGTTGTCGTCCGCTGCACAAGCTGCGATGTGCCGCTCGACGTGATGACGTACACGTTGCCGGACAGCGCCGAGCTCTTCCCGCTGCTGTCGATCGCGCTCATAGAGCCGAGCGCGACGCTTTCGCCCGTGTCATTCACACTGTAAATATTCTCGCCCGTACCGCCGCCGATCGTAAAGCGCTGGCTGCGCAGATTCAGCAGCGTCCGGCATGCCTCGCGCGAAACAGTCTTGCTGCCGCTCGTACCGGTAAAGGTGACGGAATAGACGTTACCTGTGTCGGTATAGGCCGAGACATAGGCGTTTTTCACCGTACCGATGCCGTAGCCCCGGTTATTGAGAAGGCTCGTCAGCTCCGACGCGGTAAACGTCGTCGACCAGTTGTACCGTGGGATGATCGAGGCGATCTTGCCCTCATAGGGGTCGATCTTGCCTTTGAGATAGCCGACGTCATTGCCCCAGACGTTCAGGCTGTCCTCGCTCGCGCCGCCGTTGCTTGAATAATACACAGCCTCCTGCACGAGTCTTCCGCTGTAGTAGAGGAACTCCCCCGCCGTCTGGTCGACCGCAGCATCGGAATTCGCACCGCTCGCCGCCGTGCCCTGATAGACCTGACAGTGCGTCGTCGCGCAGATGTCAAAGCCCTGCGCGCGATGCTTCGTCTGACAGACCGCGTAGGTGCGCGCACAGACTGCCTGCGCCTTGAGCGCCTCGACCGGCCAGTCCTTGCTCATTTCCCAGGGAATGACGCATTTGACATAGTCCTCGAGATCCACCACGTTGATGACATTGATGTTCCCGCCGCTCACGCGCTGGTATTCAAAGCCGCCGTAGTAGCGGTAGCCGCGGAACCATGTGACCGTCTTTTCACGCGTCTCGATCGGCAGGATGCCGAGGTCCTCGCTCCCACCGCAGTCGAATTCAAAGAGGATCGTATCCGTTCCCGTCACGATGACCGTCACGCCCGTGCTGCTGCCGCCGACGGCAGTGCCGCCGTATTGGGCTGCCGCGGACCGCGCCGCACTCAGGCTCGTGTAGCTGCCAGCGCGCGCATAGAACGCGCCATCCTCGTAGGCAGCAAAGCCGCCGCTGTACTGCGCCGCTGTGCGCGACGCGTCGTCGTAATCGTAAAACGTGCCGGAAAGCTGCACATGATAGGTCGTATCCGTCGTCACCGTGATCTTTTCATACAACTGCGGCAGCGCGCCCAGCTCTTCAAAGCTGCCGTCCGCGTCAAAATACCCCAGCGCGTAGCCGCCGAAGGCCGAATAATTCTGAAGGTTCGCCGCGCTCATCGCGTCCGAGCCGTACTTGAGCCCCACGCGGAGCGTCTCACCGTCCGTTGCCTGCGCGAGCGTGCACAGTGAAAGGCACAGCAGACAGGAAAGCAGGAACGTTCTGCACCATTTTTTCATAGTATCCTCCACAGCCAGTTTTGCAGAAGCGATCGCTCTGCGCCCGGCTGAACATATCCATATGAATCGTATTTTACATTATACGACAGTTTCCCTCTGCTTTCAAGCAAAACTGTATCTCTTTTTGGCCGCCGCTCCCCCCTACCGTTTTGGCGGTCAAGCGTCATGGAAAGGAGTCCTTTATGAAACCCTGCGTCTTTACCGGCAGCGCCGTCGCTATCGTCACACCGTTTTGCGGCGACGGTGTCGATCTCGAAGCCTTCGACCGTCTCATCGAGCGCCAGATTCAAGGCGGCACCGACGCCATCGTCGTCTGCGGCACAACCGGCGAGGCCGCGACGCTGAGCTACAATGAGCGCATGGCGCTCATTGAGCGCTGCGTGCGCACCGTCGACCGCCGCGTGCCCGTCATCGCGGGCAGCGGCACAAACAGCACCGCGTCCTCCATCGCGCTCTCCAAAGCCGCGCAAAGCGCGGGCGTCGACGCGCTGCTCACCGTCACGCCGTACTACAACAAAGCCTCGCAGAGCGGCCTTGTGCAGCATTTCTCCGCCATTGCGGACGCGGTCGACATTCCGGTCATCCTCTACAACGTTCCTTCTCGCACAGGCGTCGGCTGCACGGCGCAGACCTATCAAGCGCTTGCCAAGCATCCGAACATTGCCGGTGTCAAGGAGGCGAGCGACGACTTCGACCTCATTCAGGACACCCTCAACCTCTGCCCGCCGGGCTTCACCGTCTGGAGCGGCAACGACGGCTCCACCGCCGCCATCATGGCTCTTGGCGGCAAGGGCGTCATCTCCGTCGCCGCAAATGTCGTCCCACGCGAAATGCACGAACTGACACAGCTCTGCCTTGAAAATCGCTTCTTGGAGGCAGGCACGCTTCAGCTCAAGCTGCATGAGCTGATCCGCGCGCTCTTCTGCGAGGTCAACCCCATCCCCGTCAAGACCGCCATGGAGCTCTTGGGCCTGTGCAGCGGCGAATTACGGCTGCCGCTGTGCCGCATTTCCGAGCGTCATTTGGAACAGCTCTCCAGTGCGCTAAAGCCGTTCCGAGCCTCGGTATAAGTGATTCTTATTTCTCGTTTATGCAATATTCATCGTGTATTCATTTTGTATTCACGTAACATTCATTGCGGCATTCATCAAATGTTTACTGTATTCATTCTACCGTTTTGCTTTGTGCATTCAGTCAAAAAGCAGGACTCTGCGCTGAAAACGCGCAGAGCCCTGTTTCACTTTTTCGTTTACGTTTTGTAATCAGCCTTGCTTACACCTTCACGCGGTGGAAGACCTTCTTACCCTTGCGGACGATGACGCCCTCGCCCTCGAATCGCTCACGCGCAAGGCTCTCGTCGATGGAGGCGACCTTCACATCATCGATCGTCACACCGCCCTGCTGGACCAAACGGCGCGCCTCACCGCGGGACGGGCACAGGCCGGTCGCGACCAACATCGAAAGGACATTGATGTTGCCGTTTTCAAAGTCGGCATCCGTCAGCGTGCTCGTCGGCATGTTGGCGTTATTGCCGCCCGCGCCGAAGAGCGCCTTGGCAGACTCCTCCGCCTTCTTGGCCTCCTCTTCCCCGTGGACGAGTGCGGTGAGCTCGTAGGCGAGGATCTCCTTCGCGCGGTTGAGCTGGCTGCCCTCCCACTTATCCATCTCGTCGATCTGCTCAAGCGGCAGGAATGTGAGCATACGGATGCACTTCAAAACATCCTGATCGCCCACGTTGCGCCAGTACTGGTAGAAGTCGTAGGGCGTGGTCTTGTTCGGGTCGAGCCACACCGCGCCGCTCGCGGTCTTGCCCATCTTCTTGCCCTCGGAATTAAGAAGCAGCGTGATCGTCATCGCCTGCGCGTCCTTGCCGAGCTTGCGGCGAATGAGCTCCGTGCCGCCGAGCATGTTGGACCACTGGTCGTCGCCGCCGAACTGCATGTTGCAGCCGTACTCCTGGAACATGTGGTAGAAGTCGTAGGACTGCATGATCATGTAGTTGAATTCCAGGAACGAAAGGCCCTTTTCCATGCGCTGCTCATAGCACTTGGCGCGCAGCATGTTGTTCACAGAGAAGCACGCGCCCACCTCGCGCAGCAGCTCGATGTAGTTGAGCTTCATCAGCCAGTCGGCGTTGTTGAGCATCATGGCCTTGCCCTCGCCGAAGTCGATGAAGCGCTCCATCTGGCGCTTGAAGCACTCAGCGTTGTGGTCGATGTCGGCCTTGGTGAGCATCTTGCGCATATCGTTGCGACCCGAGGGGTCTCCGATCATGGTCGTGCCGCCGCCGATGAGCGCAATGGGCTTGTTGCCCGCCATCTGGAGTCTTTTCATCAGGCACAGCGCCATGAAGTGGCCGACGTGCAGGCTATCCGCCGTGCAGTCAAAGCCGATGTAGAACGTCGCCTTGCCGTTGTTGACGAGGTCGCGGATCTGCTCCTCGTCCGTCACCTGCGCGATCAGTCCGCGCGCTTTAAGCTCTTCATAAATTCCCATTTGTTGATTCCTCCTGTATTTCTATTTTACTTCATTTCGGACATTTTGAGACGCTTTCGGATAGCAAAAAACGCCCTCTGTCCGTTTGGACAGAGGGCGAACAAATTCGCGGTACCACCTCTGGTTCGCCGTTTTCTCGCAAAAACGGCCTCACGGAGTGCCGACACACTCCCGCGCGATAACGGGCGCTCCCGGGGCGCGCCTACTGGAAAACTTTCGTTCGGGCGCCGGCTCCGCGGTGTATTTCGGCACGTTTCCTCTCCTTCTTGCACCGGCCGAAGGCTCTCTGCGCAGGAAATCGCTGCTTACTTCTCCGCTTCATCACCGTAAACGCGGATATTGTAACGTAAAGAATCGGTCTTGTCAAGTATCAAGTATTCTGCGGATTGTAATACATCACGAGCTTGCACAGCCCGTCGCACAGGAGCGACAGGTTCTCCTCGTCGATCTCCTCTGTTTTCCGCGGCAGGATACAGCGGCCAAAGCCCTTGACCTTTTTGCACGCGCAGATGACCGTGCCGCCCGTGAACGCGCGGTTGTCCGAGGGATAGTGGACAAAGCCGTCTGTCTTCAAAAAGCAGGTCTTCTTCTCGCTGTTGCTGAACTGCTCAAGGATCGTGTCGAGCAGCTTGTCGTTCCAGCGGCTCGCCTTGCCCGGCAAAATCAGCAGTTCATCGCCCTCACCCACGCAGTCGAGCACGACGACGCTCTTCTTTTTGAGCTCGGGGTGCGCGTGGATCAGACGCTTGGCGCCCTTGCTCCCCTGTGTGCCGCCGTCAAGGAACAGGAAGCACACCTCGCCGCGGTAGCGCGGCGTCAGCGCCTTTGCGACCTCCAGCAGCGCAACGACGCCGGAGGTGTTGGCATTTTTGTTGTTCATTTCGCTCTTGCCATACTTGGGATAAAAGAGTCCAACAACCAGCAGCAGTAAAAAGAGCGGCAGCGTCATATTCGGCATGTTGAGCGCGAACGTCACGCCGAACGAAATAAGGAAGCTCACCGCCAGCGCCAGCAGCGGTATCAGCGCCTCGTAGAGCATGTACGTCGCCGGTCGCGTCGGGCAAATGAGCGGCGGCAGGACCTCGCGCACGCCGGTGTCGTAGTGCGCCGCGAGAACGATCTTTGCCTTCTCGATGTCGCCGACGACCACATTCGTCACATTGCCGCCCGCCGAGAGCGCCGACGTCCCGCTCTCGAGCTTCGGCGAATAGCCGAGCTCCTTGAGTGTGTAGACAAGCCAGGTGCGGAAGTCTACTTTTTCTTTCTCCTTGCGCCGCACCGGAAAATCCCGCTCGATGCGCTCAGCAAATTCGTTCATCTAATGTTCCTTTCTTCGAAAAAGCGCCGCATCGCGGCGCTTTTCTCTGACATGTGATTTTGCTTTACAGTAGTTGATCTTTAAAGTTCTCCGCCGCGCAGAGCAGTTCCTCTGCTCCTAAGAGCATCGTCTCGCTCGGGTGGTCTCCCCCGCTTAGGCGGGCGATCTCGCCGCGGCGCGCCGCGCGGTCGAGCGCGACGACCTTTGTGAGCGTGCGGCCGTTTTCCTCGCCCTTTTCCACGCCGAAGTGCGTGTCGGCCATCGCCGCGAGCTGCGGCAGATGCGTCACGCACAGCACTTGCCGTGTGCGCGAGAGCTTGGCGAGCTTTTCCGCCACGCGCTGGGCAGCCCTGCCCGAAACGCCGGTGTCGACCTCGTCGAACACCATCGTCATCACGCTGTCCTGCTCGGCCAGCACGTTTTTGAGTGCCAGCATGATGCGCGACAGCTCGCCGCCGGACGCGATCTTCTGGATGGGGCGCAGCGCCTCGCCCACATTGGCGGACATCAAAAACGCCACGGCGTCCACACCGTCCTCGCCCATGTCCTTTTCCTGAAAGTCGATGGCAAAGCGGAGCTTCGGCATATCGAGCTCGCGCAGTTCCCGGGAAATACGCTCCTCAAGCTCCTTTGCCGCCGCGTGACGGCGGTCGGAGAGGGCCTGCGCCGCTTCGCGCGCAGCCTTTTCCTGCTTTTTGAGCGTCTGCTCGAGCTGCTGCGCACGGTCGTCTGCATACTCGATGCGGTCCAATTCCTCACGCGATTTTTCAAGATATGCAAGCATCTCCTCGACGCTTGAGCCGTACTTCTTTTTCAGCCGGTAAAGCTGGTCGCAGCGCGACTCCACGGCGTCGAGCTCCTGCGGAGAAAATTCGTATTCATCCTTCTTATCGCGGATCGTTTCGGCAAGGTCATACGCTTCACAGCGCAGCGCTTCCAAGCGCTCCGAGAGCGTGATGAATTCATCGCCGAGGCCGCGGAGCGAACGCAGCGCATCCTCCGCCTCCTTGATAGCGGACACCGCGCCAAGGCCCTCGTCCCCACCGTTCAGGCAGGCGTCCGCCTCGGAGATGGCGGAAATGAACTTTTCGCCGTTGCGCAGAATATTGCGGCGGGCAAGGAGCGTCTCCTCCTCCCCCTCCTGCAAGTCCGCGCGCTCGAGCTCGCCGATCTGATGGTGCAGCATGTCGACACGGCGCGCTTTTTCGGCCTCGTCCATCTTGAGCGCGTCGATCGCGCGGCGCGTCTCTTTCATCGCGTCATAGCGCGCGCGATACGCTGCCAGCTCATTTTCCGCGCGGCCAAAGCGGTCGAGGTAGACAAGGTGCTGCTCTTCGTCGAGTAACTGCTGTCCGTCGTGCTGGCCGTGGATATTGAGCAAGCTCGCGCCGATACGCTTGAGCTGCGCGACCGTCACTGGCCGTCCGCCCACGCGGCAGACGTTTTTGCCGTCACCGTACAGCTCGCGCTGCAATAAAAGCGTTCCGTCCTCCTCCGGCGTAAAGCCGTTTTCGGCGAGCCCCGGCAAATCTGCCGGGACCGCGCTGAACGTCGCGCTGACAAACGCCTTCTCCGCGCCCGTGCGGATGAGCTCGCGCGACGTGCGCTGGCCGAGCACCGCGCCAAGCGCGTCGATCACGATGGATTTGCCCGCACCGGTCTCGCCGGTGAGCGCGTTGAACCCGCGGCCGAACAGAATGTCCGCCCGCTCAATGATGGCGATATTTTCAATGTGCAAAAGCTCAAGCATCGCTCATTCTCCTGCAAAATTTTGTTCTTACTTGGTCTGGCGCTGTCTCTGCATGTCCTCGATCTCCGAGCAGAGCTCGGCGGCGGACTCGTTTTCGCGCATCACGATCAGCACCGTGTCGTCACCCGCGACAGTGCCGACCTTGGCGGAGATATCCATCCCGTCAAACGCCGCGCCGGCCGCGGGGCCGAGGCCCGCCATCGTCTTGATGAGCACCAGATTCTGCGCGCAGTCGACCGAAACGATGCTCTCGCGCAGGATGGTCTGCAGGCGGTCAGCCAGATTCAGGCGCATCTTCTGCGTCGAAACGGCGTAGCGGTAGGAGCCGTTGCCGGTCGGCTCCTTAATTAAGTGGAGCTGCTTGATATCGCGGGAGATGGTCGCCTGCGTGCAGGAGATCCCCTCCTTGCGCAGGCTGTCGATCAACTGCTCCTGCGTTTCGATCGCCGAAGCAGCAATGATCGCAAGGATCTTTTCCTGTCTTTCATTCTTCATTGCTGGTTCCTCCCATCAACATTTTCTTTTGTAAGATCTCGCAGAAACTGCGTTTGCTCAGTCGAACGAGCTTGGTGTCGAATTTTGAGCGGCGCACTTCAATACTGTCGCCGCTGCGCAGTGAGAATGCGCGCCCGCCGTCCACGCTCAAAAGGACGGGCTTGTAGCTGTTTTTTTCCGTCTGCACAGTGATGACCCGCTCGGGCGAGAGCACGTAGGCGTTGGCGTGCACGCTGTGCGCGCAGATGGGCGAAACGATGAAGTTCCGTGCCGTCGGCTCGACCACAGGGCCGCCCGCCGAGAGCGAGTAGGCCGTCGAGCCCGTCGGGCTCGCGACGATCACGCCGTCGCCCGCCACGTCCACGAGCTTTCCCTGCTCGGTGAAGATTTGCAGCCGGATCACGCGCGAGATATTGCCGCGCGCGATGAGCGCTTCGTTGAGCGCAAGGTTCGAGTAGATGACCCGCCCGTCGCGCTGGACACTCACATCGAGCATCATGTGGCTCTCGATCTCATACTTTCCGTCACACAGGTCACGCAAGCGCAAAAGGTCTTTGCTCTCAAGCTCGGCCATGAAGCCGAGGCTGCCGAGGTTGACGCCCAGCACCGGAATATCGCGGTGCGCGGCGGTTTTGGAAAGGTGCAGGATCGTACCGTCGCCGCCAAACGCGATGATCATGTCCGCACCGCGGATCTCCTGCTGAAGCGGCTCAATGTTGAGCCCGTAGCCCTCCGGCGGCTCCTGATTGCGAAACGGCAGGCACACGACATTCGGGCAGCCAACCTCGTCGAGCACGCGCTTGGCCTCCTTCGCGACGCGAAGCTGCGCGTCGCGGTAGGGATTCGGGCATAAGATGACTTTTCTCAGCATCCCGCGCCCTCCTTCCCGTGGTCGAGCGCCGCGTGCGACTGCTCCACAAGACCCTGGAGGTCAAACGTCTTCTCCACCCAATCGCCGCTTTCAAGATACCCGAGGTATTCGATGTTTCCCTCGGGTCCACGAATAGGAGAGAATGTGATATCAAGCACTGTAAAGCCAGAATCCTTTGCATGTGTCAGGAAGTTTTCCAGCACCTCAAGGTGTACGTCCGGGTCGCGGACGACGCCCTTTTTCCCCACCTTTTCGCGTCCCGCCTCAAACTGGGGCTTGATGAGGCAGGCGACATGTCCGCCCTCTTTTAAGACGCGGTGCACCGCAGGCAGAATCAATTTCAGCGAAATAAACGACACGTCGATGCTGGCAAAATCCAGCTCGTCAGGAATCTGGTCGCGGTCGAGATAGCGCGCGTTCGTGCGTTCCATGCACACAACGCGCTCGTCGGAGCGGAGCTTCCAATCGAGCTGTCCGTAGCCGACGTCGACGGCGTAGACCTTTGTCGCGCCGTTTTGCAGCATACAGTCGGTAAAGCCGCCGGTCGAAGCGCCGATATCGGCACAGATACAGCCGTCCAGCTTGAGGCCAAACGTCGTCATCGCCTTTTCGAGCTTAAGGCCGCCGCGGCTCACATATCGGAGCGTGTTGCCGCGCACCTCGATCTGCGCGTCGTTCGGCACGGCGGTGCCCGCCTTATCCACGCGCTGCCCGTCCACAAAGACAAGCCCACTCATGATCATCGCCTGCGCGCGCTGGCGGGTCTGTTCCAGCCCGCGTTCAACGAGCAGCAAGTCCAGTCTTGTTTTATTGCTCATTGCAGCACCTCCGCAGCCTTTTTTGCCAGCGACTCCGCGTCCAGTCCGAACTCGCGGTACAGCTCCTCCACTGTTCCCTGCGCAGGAAACGCCTTGCCGAGGTTGCACAGCTCCAGCCGTTCGGGCGAAATTTTGTTCCAGCCCAGAATGGCCGCCATGCGCTGGCCCATGCAGCCGACGCCCGCGCACTCCTCGGCGACCAGCATCGCCTTTGTTTTGCCGATGACCTCGCGCATGTCGCGGTCATAGAGCGGCGAGATGGCGTTAATCTTTACAACGCGTGCCTCGATGCCCTGCTCGTGCAGGATCTCCGCCGCGTCGAGCACATTGTTGATCATCGTGCCGTAGGCGCAGAAGGTAATATCCGCCCCCTCGCGCAGCACGACAAGATTCTGCCGCCCGCTGTCTTCCTTATAATTTCCCTCGCCGCCGCGCGGATAGCGGATGGCGACGGGGCCTTTGATCTCGTTCACCGCACGGTCAAGCATCGTGCGCAGCTCTGCAAAGTTCGACGGACACAGCACCGTCATATTCGGAATTTCCGAGAGGAATGTCGCATCGAAAATGCCGTGATGCGTCTCTCCGTCCGCGCCGACCATGCCCGCGCGGTCGACCGCGAAGACAACATGCAGGTCGGAGAGCGCCGTGTCGTGGATGAGCTGGTCGTAGGCGCGCTGCAAAAAGCTCGAATAGATCGCTACGACCGGTGTGAGCCCCTGCTTGGCCATGCCCGCGGCCATCGCCACGGCATGTCCCTCGGCGATGCCGACGTCAAAAAAGCGCACGGGATACTGCTCGGAAAAATCGTGCAGGCCCGTACCGTCGCGCATCGCGGCGGTGATAGCGCAGATCGTTTCGTCATTTTTTGCGAGCTTACAGAGTTCGTCGCCGAACACCGCGGAAAAATCTCGCTTATGCTCGCGCGGCACGCCCATCCGCGGGTCGAATTTGCCGACACCGTGATAGCGCTCCGGCTCGCGCTCGGCGGGCGGGTAGCCCTTGCCCTTTTTCGTGTGCACATGCACGAGCACCGGACAGTTCAAGTCCTTCGCCCATTTGAGCGTGTTGGTGAGCTGCCCCACGTCGTGTCCGTTCACGGGGCCGAGGTAGGTAAAGCCCATGTCCTCGAACATCGTCGAATTCGGCAGCAGCGCCTTTTTGACATTCGTTTTCAGATGATGGTTAAAATCATACACTGCGCGGCCGACCGCGTTGCGGTCGAGCAGATCACGATAGGCTTTTTTGAATTCATAGTACGCAGGCTTCGAGCGCAAAAGTCCCAGATGCTCGCTCACCGCGCCGACATTGCCGTCGATCGACATGCCGTTGTCGTTCAGAATCACGATGAGCGGCTCGCCGCTCGCGCCCGCGTTGTTAAGTCCCTCGTAGGCAAGACCGCCGGAGAGCGCGCCGTCGCCGATCAGCGCCAGTACGGAATAATCCTGATGCTGCAGCGTCCGCGCCCGCGCCATGCCGAGCGCGACGGAGACGGAGTTGGAGGCATGTCCCGCGATAAAGGCATCATGCCCGCTCTCGCGCGGCTTGGGAAAGCCCGAGAGGCCGCCGTACTGGCGCAGAGACGAAAACTGCTCGCGCCGGCCGGTCAAAATTTTATGGGTGTAGCACTGATGCCCCACGTCGAACACCAGCCGGTCTCGCGACGTGTCGAATACGCGGTGGATGGCCACCGTCAGCTCGACCGCGCCGAGGTTCGAGGCCAGATGCCCGCCCGTTTTCGACACGTTTTTCAGCAAAAATTCACGCAGCTCCGTACATAAAAGCTGCGTTTGCGAGTCGTTCAGGGCCTTGATGTCCCGGGGATCATGGATGGTTTCAAGAATCAATACGGTTTCCTTCTTTATCTGACAAGATGCAGCACCGACAGCACCTTCGCCGTCAGGTAGATGACATCCTTGCTCTTTTTCATGGCGATCTTTTTGCCGATGGCCTTGCCGCCGATCGTCAATCCGGAAATGAGCGCCGTGACCACGGTGGATACGACGATACTGCGCCAGCCGAAGCTGTTTTGCAGCAGCACGACGATGACCGTCGCGGTCGAGCCGCTGACGATGCCGCAGATGTCACCGACCACATCGTTGCAGAACGAGGCGACCTTTTCCGCGTTGCGGATGAGGTACAGCGCCTCCTTCGCGCCCTTGACACGGTGCGCGGCCATCGAATTGAACGGCTTGGGATTCGCCGCCGTCACGGCGACGCCGATGATATCGAACAGGATGCCCAGCGCAATGAACAGCAGCAGAATCAGTGTTGCCACCACATACCCCGCATCCTCAAGCAGCGCGCCCGAGCACAGGCTCATCGCGGCGGAAAGCGCCACAGCGATCAAAAACACACGGATGACCCAGCGCGCGTGGCTGGGCGTCTTTTCCGTTTTCTTCTGCTTTCGGTCTTCTTCGTTTTCCAAGGCTTTCTTCTCCACAGTTATTTCATAATCATGCTAATCAGCGGCAGCAGCAAAAGGTAATCCTGCGGCATAGGTCGGGTTGGCTTTCCCTGCAGCGCACCTCTCGTTGCCGATGGAGGCGGTTCCCCCTTAGGCGCTGCACCCCGTTGTCACCAGACGAGGTACCCGATTGCCACTTAGTCCGCACTGTAACCCTTTCGCTGCCCTTGCGACAGCCTAGGTGATTTCCACCCCGGAGTCACGCCGTTTCTTATCCTCTTTTGCAGGAAAAATTTCAAGGAGCGATCGTACTTCGCTCTTGGCCGGAGTCTGTACGTTGTTCTCCTATCCGAATTCCCCACGCAAGGCAGGCTACGCTGCACACAGCGTTCGCGGCACAAAGGCCGGGTAGCACCGCAATGCAGGTTCATATCCCGTCCCGTACCGAAGTCGATACCCGAAACCGGGAGTCCGCTCCGGCACAGCAACGAGTCTCCGCAGAAACAGGGTCGGTTCCCCCATGCCATTAGGGGTCGCCCGGAGTCCGCAGGCGCAGCTTTCGCTTTCGCCTCCCTTCAGCACCCACCCCAAACTGGGCGTAAGAAGCAGGCACCAAAGGCTTCACAGTTGTGCCCTTTAAAGGATTTTTAGGCCCTTCTTAGGAAACGGCAGCTCCGACTAGGATACTGCGCCGCTGCTTAGCATTGCCTATTATACACCAGTCAAACTGAATATGCAAGATATGCACAATAATATTCACCTTAGGAAATTGTAAATTTTTTATTTCGCAGGAAATTCTGTCTGCCGCGCGGAAACAAAAAAGAGGTCCGGCCTTCGCCGAACCTCTTTTCATCATATTTTGTAATTTGGAAATTACTTGTTGCCGTTGACCATGGAAGCGATCTCAGCCGCAAAGTTCTCCTGCTTCTTCTCGATGCCCTCGCCCTTCTCAAAGCGAACGGCGGTGTTGAAGCTGACCTTGCCGCCCAGCGCCTTGGCAGCGTTGTTCATATACTGTTCGACAGAGACGTCGCCGTCCTTGACGAAGGCCTGCTGAAGCAGGCAGTTCTCGGCATAGAACTTGTTGAGCTTGCCCATGACGATCTTTTCCTTGACCTGATCGGGCTTGTTCGCCATCTTCGGGTCGTTGGCCATCTGGCCGAGCATGACTTCCTTCTCCTCGTCCAGAACGTCCTGCGTGACCTGGCTCTTGTCCCAGAAGCGGGGGTTGAGCGCGGCGATCTGCATGGCGATGTCCTTGCCGATCTCGGTGGCGTCGCAGCCTTCGACGGTCAGGTTGACGATAACGCCGATCTTGCCTTTCATGTGGACATAGGGGACGGAGAAGCCGTCAGCGATGCGGGCGAAGCGACGGATGCTCATGTTCTCGCGGATGGCGAGGAACAGCTCGTCCTTCGCATCCTTGACGGTGCCGTTGCCGGTGACCCAGGGGCAGCCCATGAGCGCGTCGACGTCAGCGGGGTTCTCCTTGGCGACGACAGCAGCCACGCCCTTGACAAAGTTGTTGAACGGCTCGCCGTTGGCGACGAAGTCGGTCTCGCAGTTGACCTCGACCACAACACCGACACCGTCGATGACGGTGGCGTAAGCCATGCCCTCAGCAGCCACGCGGCTGGCCTTCTTCGCCTGAGAGGCGAGGCCCTTTTCGCGCAGATACATGACGGCCTTTTCCATATCGCCCTCGCACTCGATGAGGGCCTTCTTGCAGTCCATCAGGCCGCAGCCGGTGGCCTGGCGGAGCTCGTTAACAACAGCAGCAGTGATAGCCATTCTGATATCCTCCTGAAAAATAGTGTGGTAAAAATGAGACGGGGCGAGGCTTTGCCTCGCCCCGTAAGGTTCTTTTCTCGCTTGATTGGGAAAATCAGGCCTGAGCCTCGCCCTCGGCCTTCTCCTCGGTCTCTTCGCCCTGCTTGCCCTCGATCATGGCGTTGGCCATCACGGAGGAGATGAGCTTGATGGCGCGGATGGCGTCATCGTTGCCGGGGATGGGGTAGTCGATCTCGTCGGGATCGCAGTTGGTATCGGCGATGGCGACGACGGGGATGCCGAGCTTGTGCGCCTCGGCGATGGCGTTGCGCTCCTTGCGGGTGTCGACGATGAACAGCGCGCCGGGGAGCTTCTTCATTTCCTTCACGCCGCCGAGGTACTTCTCGAGCTTCTCGATCTCGGCGAGGTGCTTCATGACTTCCTTCTTGGGAAGCATATCGAACGTGCCGTCAGCCTGCATGGTCTTGAGCTGGTTGAGACGGTCCACGCGGGTGCGCATGGTCTTGAAGTTGGTCATCATACCGCCGAGCCAGCGAGCGTTGACATAGTAGCCGCCGCAGCGGGAAGCCTCTTCCTTGATAGCCTCCTGCGCCTGCTTCTTCGTGCCGACGAACAGGATGTTCTGGCCGCTCTCAGAGACGGAACGGACGAAGTTGTAGGCTTCCTCGAGCTTCTTGACGGTCTTCTGCAGGTCGATGATGTAGATGCCGTTGCGCTCGGTGTAGATGTAGGGAGCCATTTTGGGGTTCCAGCGACGGGTCTGATGGCCGAAGTGGACGCCTGCTTCGAGCAGGGCTTTCATGGATACGACGTTTGCCATTGCTTGTAGTTTCTCCTTCAAATTTAGTTTTACCTCTGGAGCCTTCATCCCTCCTGCCAACCTGATGGCACAGACAAGAAGTCCGGTCTCCATGCGGAATACCCGGGTATTATACCCCGCTATTTTCAAAATTGCAAGCACTTTTTGAAAAATCCTGTGTTTTTCCCGCTTTCTTTTCCCTTTGCCGCCTTTCCCGCGTCGTTTTCCCGCGCTTTTGCACCCAGAAGTTGTCATTTTCCTTTTTTAATAATGTCTTTCTAAAATTTAGGCTTGCAAAAATGTCGAAAATCTTTATAATATGGTTGGTCTGCTATTGGGGGACTTTTCGTCCGCCGCCCTTTTCAGTACCGGCGGCGGCGCGTGCGGTGCTCTCTGCGCGGGATCTCCTGGCGCGGAAAGGGCTTGTCAATGAGAATGATATCGTCCCCGATCTGCTTGATACACTCCCATGGGATGCAGTATTCCTCTCCCCGGCCGAACAGCCCGAAAAAGCGGTACGGCCCGGGAATGATGAGTGCGGTGAGCTGCCCGTCCGGCAGCCTGCATTCCACGTCGCCCACATAGCCCAGGCGGCAGCCGTCGCAGATGTTGATGACCTCCTTGCAGCGGAAGTCGGCAAAGCGGCAGTTCATGCGCATCCCCTCCTGTTCCCTTTCATTGTATTTCCGGAACAGGAAGTCCTATCCCTCGCATTTTCCGCGACTTCTCTTCGGGCTATGCCGGAGGGAAAATTTTCTCTACGGAGGTTCCCACACATGACAGAGATCCAGCTCAATATGTACCATGCCCTCGCGCTTGGCGCCGCCATGTACGCCCTCGGTCTGGTGCTGATGAAGAAGATCCCCGTGCTCAGCCGCTTCTGCATCCCCGCTCCCCTGGTCGGCGGTCTGTGCTTCGCGATCTTCAACACCATCCTCTATGCCACGGGCACGGCGGTCATCACCTTTGACGACACGCTGCAAACGGTCTTTATGATCTTCTTCTTTACGACCGTCGGCTTCACCGTCAGCATTCCGATGCTGCTCAAGAGCGGCAAATCCGTCATCATGCTCCTTATTTTGAGCGTTGTGATGATCATTTTGCAGAATGTCGTCGGCAGCGGCGTGATGGCGCTCATGGGCAAAGATCCGCTCTACGGCCTCGCCTGCGGCTCTATCTCGATGATCGGCGGCCCCGGCACGGCGGCGGGTATTGGTCCTGACCTTGACGCGGCCGGTGCCATCGGCGGCACGACGGTCGCCGTCGCGGCGGCGACGTTCGGCCTCATCTTCGGCTCGCTCCTCGGCGGCCCGATCGCCCGCAAGCTCATCGTCAAGAACCACCTGCGCAACGAGCTCGCAGAGCAGACGGTGGAAGAGGATGTCGACGACACGCATTACAACACCCACGCCAATAACTTTGTCTACGGTTTCCTGCTGCTGATGTTCTGCGCCGGCGTCGGCAACGTCGTCAGCGTTCTGCTCACGAACCTCTGCGGCTTCAGCTTCCCCATTTACATCGGTTCGATGCTCGTGGCCGTCGTCGTGCGCAACGTGATCGACCACTTCAAGATCATGGAATTCCCCGCCGCCGAGATCAGCACGATGGGCAACATGTTCCTCGCGATCTTCCTCTCGATGGCGCTCTCGGGCCTCAAACTCTGGCAGCTCGTCGACCTGGCGCTGCCGATGATCGTCGCCCTCGCCGCCGAGGTGCTGCTGATGGTCGTCTTCTCGCTGCTGGTCGTCTTCCCGGTCATGGGCCACGATTACGACGCCGCGATGATCACCGCCGGCTTCATCGGCTTCGGCATGGGCGCCACGTCCAACGCCATGGCCAACATGCAGGCCGTTTCCCGCCGCTACGGTCCCTCTCCCTCGGCCTACTTCGTCATCCCGATGGTCGGCGGCCTCTTCAACGACTTCTTCAACGCTGCGATCATTGCATTCTGTATCGGTCTTCTTGCGTGAGAACCGTTTGAGGGCGCAAAGTCCATCGAAGCGCGCCGAACGATAAAAAATATCCCCGCTTCCCGTTCCGTATGTTTCCGCCGCGTGCGGACATACTGAAAGCACTACGCATGGGAGGCGGGGATTCTTTTTATGCTTGGCAAGGTGGAGATCTGCGGCGTGAACACGACAAAGCTGCCGACGCTGACCGCCGCGGAGACGGACGCACTGCTTCATCGCGCAAAGGACGGCGACGCAGCCGCGCGCGAAAAGCTCGTCGAGGGCAATCTGCGGCTGGTGCTGTCGGTCATCCAGCGCTTTTCCGGCCGAGGAGAAAACGCGGACGACCTCTTTCAGGTCGGCTGCGTGGGGCTACTAAAGGCCATCGACAACTTCGACACTTCGCAGAATGTTCGTTTTTCCACCTACGGCGTGCCGATGATCATCGGTGAGATCCGGCGGTATCTGCGCGACAACAGCTCCATTCGCGTCAGCCGCTCGATGCGCGACACGGCCTACCGCGTCTTACAGGCGCGTGAAAAGCTCCAGCGCGAGCAGCAGCGCGAGCCCACGGTCGAGCAGATCGCGCGCGAGCTCGGCATCCGGCGCGAGGAGGTCGTCTTCGCCATGGACGCCGTATGCGACCCCGTGTCGCTCTTTGAGCCCATCTACTCCGACGGCGGCGACGCCGTGTGCGTCATGGATCAGGTGCGCGACACCAAGAACACCGACGAGGACTGGCTCGAGCAGATCGCGCTCAAGGAGGCCATGGCGCGCCTGAGCGAGCGCGAGCGCCAGATCCTCGCCCTGCGCTACTCCGACGGCAAGACGCAGATGGAGGTCTCGAGTGAGATCGGCATCTCGCAGGCGCAGGTCTCGCGCCTTGAGAAAAACGCCATCAAGAGCATCAAGAAGAATATGTAGACTCAGACAAAAAGGAGCGGAAATGTTTCCGTTCCTTTTTCCGTTTCTTCTCTTGACTTTATCCGCCGTTTTATTACAATATAGTATGTATTTTTGCGCCGGTGGGATGGTCCTCCGGCAAATCCGGATCAAATGGAGGTTCCTTCCATGCATTACAACGTCATCATCATTGGCGGCGGCCCCGGCGGCATCTTCTCCGCCTACGAGCTGACAAAGGATCGCAGCGACCTGCGCGTCGCCGTGTTCGAGGCCGGTCACAGCCTTGAAAAGCGCCACTGCCCCATCGACGGCAACAAGGTCAAATCCTGCATCCGCTGCAAGAGCTGCTCGATCATGAGCGGTTTCGGCGGCGCGGGCGCATTTTCCGACGGCAAATACAACATCACCAACGACTTCGGCGGCACGCTGCACGAGTACATCGGCAAAAAGCAGGCGCTCGACCTCATGCACTATGTCGACGAGATCAACATGGCCTACGGCGGCGAGGGCACGAAGCTCTACTCCACCGCCGGCACAAAGTTTAAAAAGCTCTGCATCCAGAATAAGCTGAATCTGCTCGACGCCTCCGTCCGCCATCTCGGCACGGACGTGAACCTCGTCGTGCTCTCGAACCTCTATGACCTGCTCAAGGACAAGGTCGACTTCTACTTCGACTCCCCCGTCACCACCATCGCCCGCGAGGGCGAAGGCTACCGCGTCACCGTCGGCGAGACGGACTATACCTGCGATAAGTGCATCGTCTCCGTCGGCCGCGTCGGCAGCAAGTGGATGGAGGGCGTGTGCCAGGAGCTCAAGATCCCCACGAAGTCGAACCGCGTCGATATCGGTGTGCGCGTCGAGATCCCCGCCGTCGTCTTCTCCCACCTGACTGACGAGCTCTACGAGAGCAAGATCGTCTATCGCACGGAAAAGTTCGAGGACAATGTCCGCACGTTCTGCATGAACCCCAACGGCATCGTCGTCAACGAGAACACGAACGGCATCGTCACGGTCAACGGCCACAGCTATGAGGATAAGTCCCTCCAGACCGAGAACACGAACTTCGCGCTTCTCGTCGCCAAGCACTTCTCCGAGCCGTTCAAGGATTCCAACGGCTACGGCGAGTCCATCGCGCGCCTGTCCAACATGCTCGGCGGCGGCGTCATTGTCCAGCGCTTCGGCGATCTCGTCCGCGGCCGCCGCAGCACGGTCAAGCGCATCGAAGAAGGCCTCGTCACGCCGACGCTCGCGGCGACCCCCGGTGATCTGAGCCTCGTGCTCCCCAAGCGCATTCTGGACGGCATCATCGAGATGATCTACGCGCTCGACAAGATCGCGCCGGGCACCGCAAACGACGATACGCTCCTCTACGGCGTGGAGGTCAAGTTCTACAACATGGAGGTCGCGCTCGACGAGCACCTTGAAACGCCGTACAAGGGGCTCTATGTCATCGGCGACGGCAGCGGCATTACGCATTCGCTGTCGCACGCATCAGCGAGCGGTGTTTATGTCGCGCGCGAGATTCTGGAAACGGTTTAACAAAACCATTTGCAAATTGTTCCGCGCAGGCGCGGGGGGATTTCCTGCGCCGCGCAGGAGTGCGTAAAAAGGGGGATACTCTCTTTCTCGAAAGAGAGTATCCCCCTTTGCAACCCCCGAGAGAAAGGACGAGGGGCCTTCCCCCTCGACCCCGCACATTGCCAGATTGCAGCTCGAAGAACTGCACGCGCTGCGCAATCGGGTGCGGTGTACATGGCTTCGCCATGAATCTCTGCGATTCGTTACCAATCGCAACCGCGCCTTACTCCGTGAGGCGCGAGTGACGGTAGCACGGCGGCAGACTGCGTGCGGGCGGCATTGCTGCGCTCGCCGCGGGAAAATGAAAAGCTACCGACTAACACACCGGTAGCTTTCAGATAAATTCGATAATATCGTTTGGGGTGCAGTCGATCAGTTTGCAGAGCTTTTCCAGCGTCAGCAGTGTGATGTTCTTTCCCTTTTTCAGCGAATCCAAAGTCTTATTGTCAAGCCCATTTTGCAGCAGATAATACTGCGAAATACCTTTTTCCTGCAACGTTTTCCATAAAGGCTCGTAACTGATGATTGTCCTCACCCCACCTTCTTACGAGCCTATTATATGGAGCAAAGTGAAAAACAAGTATTGTGTATATCTCCACAATGCGGTAGAATGCCATCAAGGAGGGATGCACTATGACAACTTATAAAAGTCTCTACCACCTGATGGTACGCTCCATGAGCGAAGCCATCGACCTTTACGATGAGGGCAAGGGCATTCTTGCCCGTGAAGTCCTGAAAAAAGCCCTGTTAGACGCAGAAGAACAAGTCATCACACATGATATCATCCCCGACGAGCCTATCGGCAGTACCGATTCAGCAGAAAACTAAAAAAATCCCCAGCGCGGCGAGCGAAGCAATGCCGCTCCGGCAGGTACTATCAGCTCAGAAGCATCCAAAGTAGGTGCAGTGCTTACCGGAAGTGCCACGGGGTGGATAATCCAAAAAGGAGGGGCAAGGCCCCTCCCTTTTGGTCGTTAGGGGTGCAGGGGCGAAATCGAAACGCCCCTGCCGTTCTCTTAGGGGTTCAAAAGGGGACCTTCTCTCACGTGAGAGAAGGTCCCCTTTTATCCGCGCTCCCCTGCTTGCAGGGGGAACATTTCAATGATTACTTTTTAAAGCTATCTTTAAGAGTAACCGACCGGTTGAACACCAGATGATCCTCGGAGCAATCCTTGTTATCAAGGCAGAAATACCCAAGGCGCATGAACTGAAAGCTCGGCGCGGTCTTGCCCTTCTTTTCGGTCTTGTCGTACGCCGCGGCGATGTCGCGCATGCGCGGCTCGACCTTGCAGCCGGTCAGCACCTCGAGCGAATCGGGGTTCATGCAGGCAAGGAAATCCTTGTCCGCGCCGTCGGGTGCGGGGTCGCTGAACAGCTCGCTGTAAACACGCACCTCGGCGTCCAGCGCGGTCGCGGCGTCGACCCAGTGGATCGTCGCGCCCTTAACCTTGCGGCCGTCGGCGGGATCGCCGCCCGGCGAGTTCGGGTCGTACTCGGCGTAGACCTCGACGACGTTACCGTTTTCATCCTTCTTGCAGCCCGTGCAGGTGATGAGGTACGCGCCCTTGAGGCGGCACTCGGGGCCGTTCGGCGTCAGGCGCTTGTACTTGGGCACGGGGACTTCCATGAAGTCGTCGGCCTCGATCCAGCACTCGCGGGAGAACGTGATCTCATGCGTGCCGGACGCAGGGTCGGTCGGGTTATTCTCGACCGTGACGGTCTCGCTCTTGCCCTCGGGATAGTTCGTGATGACGAGCTTCACCGGATGCAGCACGCCCATCGTGCGCTCAGCCTTCTCGTTGAGGTCCTCGCGCAGGCAGTGCTCAAGGAAGCTGTATTCGACCACGCTCGCGCTCTTAGCAACGCCGATGCGGTCGCAGAAGTTGCGGATGGACGCAGGCGTGAAGCCGCGGCGGCGCAGACCGCACAGCGTCGGCATACGCGGATCGTCCCAGCCGGAGACGATTCCCTCTTCGACGAGCTTTCTGAGCTTGCGCTTCGACATGACCGTGTGATCGATGCCAAGGCGGGCAAACTCGATCTGGCGCGGCTTATTGGGCACGGAAACATTGTTCACCACCCAGTCGTAGAGCGGGCGGTGCGCCTCGAATTCGAGCGAGCACAGCGAGTGCGTGATGCCCTCGAGCGCGTCCTGAATGGGGTGAGCGAAGTCATACATCGGGTAGATGCACCACTTGTCGCCCTGACGGTGATGGTGCATGTAGCGGATGCGGTAAATAACAGGGTCGCGCATGTTGAAGTTGCCGGAGGCTAAGTCGATCTTTGCGCGCAGCGTGCGGCTGCCCTCAGGGAACTCGCCGTTTTTCATGCGCTCGAAGAGGTCGAGGTTCTCCTCTACATCGCGGTCGCGGTACGGGGAGATGGCGGGCTTGCCGATGTCGCCGCGGTACTCTCTCGCCTGCTCGGGCGTCAGGTCGCAGACGTAGGCAAGGCCCTTTTTGATGAGCTCGACAGCGTACTCGTAGTCCTTTTCAAAATAGTCGCTGCCGTAGAAGAAACGGTCGCCCCAGTCGAAGCCCAGCCAGTGGATGTCCTCTTTGATGGCGTCGACAAATTCGACGTCCTCCTTCGTGGGGTTCGTGTCGTCCATGCGCAGGTTGCAAAGGCCGCCGAAGCGCTCAGCGGTGCCAAAGTCGATGGTCAGCGCCTTGCAGTGGCCGATGTGCAGATAGCCGTTCGGCTCCGGCGGAAAACGGGTGTGGACCTGCTGGCCCTGGAAGCGCCCACCCTCCGCGATGTCTTCTTCGATGAAGGCGTCGATAAAATTTTTGCTGCCGGATTCGCCCTCAGCGGCGGCAGTCTTGACTTCCTCAGCCATATGATCCATTCCTTTCTTCGCGTCTGCTGTGAGGCAGACAAAATAATGAAATATTATATCCCGTATTGGGAGTTATTGCAAGCATAATATGCTTGCAGATTCCCTGCTGGCACGCAGGGATAATTTTGCTCTTCATTGGAAGAGCTTTTCAAGCTCTTCCCTGCTCATCAGCAAATTGAGCACCTCCACCAGCGCATTTGCGCTCAAATGCTCCGGCAGCTCCAGCCCTTTGCACAGCGCTTTGCGCTTTTCCACGCTGTCCGGGCCGATCAGGCCCAGGTCATAGAGGTCTGCTTTTGTGATGGATTTTCCCTTTACAGTGCTTTTTTCATCAATGGTCGCGCCCGCGCGGCGCAGGGCGTCAAGCAAAATTTCCGGCTTCATGCCCTCGACGCCGAGCTTGCCCTCCTTGCCGCCCTTGCGCTTGCGCTTCTCCTTGCCGTAGATGTCCGGTACGTAGGCTTGCAGCACACGACCCTCGGGGATATTGCCCTTGACGCGGTTGCGGATCACGAATCCCGCGCCGTCGGGGTCGGTGAAGAGGATGATGCCCCGCTCCTTGGCGAGCTTTCGCAAAAAGGCCTGCTTTTCCTTGTCGTTGAACACGGCGAAGCCGCCGAGCTCCACGATGACCGCGTCCACGACCTGCGAGAGCGTGTTTTTGTCGTACCGCCCCTCGACGACGATGACTTCCTTTACCTTCGGCTTTGCCATAGATTCACTTCCCCTGTGCAAGGCGCATCAGCAGCAGCTTGAGCTCACCCTCGCTGTCGATTCCCTTTTCACTCTTCATGCGTTGGTCGAGCCGCTGGCACATGAGAAGGCTCTGGCTGCACCACTCGCTCGTCGTTTTGCGCGCCGCCTCCATCAGTAAGCGCGCGGGATAGTCTGACCGCATCCCCCACAGCTCCATGAGCCAGAGCTTGTCCTTGCCGTTGTCGAGCGCGATGCGCGCGGTGTAGATGCGCCGCAGCTCCTTGCTGATAACGGCCAAGATCACAAACGGCTCCTCCTGCTTTTTGAGCAGCTGACCCAAAAGCCCCGACGCGCGGCCGTAGTCACGCTTCGTGATGGCGTTCGTCATATCGAACACCACCGCGTCGAGCACAGGATCGGCCACGGCGTTGATGTCGTCGGTCGTGATGTTCTTTCCCTTGGCGTAGGCGCCGATCTTCTCGATCTCCGGCACAAGGCCGGTCATCAGCGCGCCGCAGGTGAAGATCAGATGCTCCGCCGTCTGTGCGTCGATACCCTTACCGAGCGCGCGGAAGCGCCGCCCGATCCAATTGATGAGGTCGCTGCGCTCCTGCGCCTCGAACTTGACGCTCTGCGCGTTTTTGTCGAGCGCCTCGTAGAGCTTTTTATAGGTCTTGCTCGGCTTATACTCAATGAGATCATACACAAACACGAGGCAGCAGTACGGCGGAAAGTCATTGAGCAGCGCGATGAGCGCCGTGCGCTGCTCCTCGGGGAGCTTAAAAAGGTCACAGTCCGTTACCACGATGAGCGTGCGCTCGGCCATCATCGGCATCGCCTCGACCGCCTCGTTCAGCTCCTGCATCGTCAGCGTCTTGCCGCTCAGGCGGTGGTAGTTGAACTCCTCAAAACCCGCGGGGACGAGCTTTTTTTTGATCTCGCCGAGGTAGTATTCGCGCAGATAGCTCTCCTCGCCGTAAAAGATGTAGACCTGACCGATATTGCCCGCGCTCAGGTCGCTTTTCAATTTCTGATAGCCCTTGTTGGGCGTTTTTCTCTCTGCCATGAAGTCCTCTCAGTCCACTGTGATCAATATATTGCCCTGCATGTCCGTGCGGTAGACCGTCATGCCCGCGTCCGTCAGGCGCAGCAGCGCCTCCTCGGTCGGATGGCCGTAGCTGTTGTCGCCCACGCTGATGACGCCGGCCTCCGGCGTCACCGATTCGAGCAGCGTCGTACCGGTGGAATACTTCGAGCCGTGATGTCCGACGAGCAGCACTTCGATATCCGGTAAATCATAGGTCTCGACGAGCTTCGTCTCGGTTTTCGCGTCCATATCGCCGGTGATGAGCGTGTCGAAGTCGCCGAGCGAGCACAAAATCGTCAGGCCCAGCTCGTTCGCGCCCTTGTCGCCGAGCGGCGGATAGATCGTCATCGTCGACGCACCGTTTTCTACATCCGTCACCTCGGTGACATAGTGGATGTTCACACCGTAGCGCTCGGCGAGCGCTTCGACCTCATCGCGGTCACCCTCGCCCGCGTCGATATCGGCAAGGTAGATGGTATCGACATCCACGCGCGCAAAGAGCGCGGCAAGGCCGTTGGCGTGGTCCTCGTGATAGTGCGTCAGCACCACGGAGTCGAGCGTCGCACCCGCGGAGCGCAGATAGTCCGCCGCGATCGCGCCGGCGTCGATGTAGGAATTTTTGCTGCCGCAATCCACGAGCGCCGCGTGGCCCTCGGAAATGAGCAGCACGCTCTCCCCCTGCCCCACATCGAGCGCGACGACGTTCAGCCCGCCCTGTTCATAGTGTAGGGCATTGACCTTTGCCGCGGCGAAGAGCGACAGGACGGAAAGCCCCACCGCCGCAAAATAACGGTACTTCCCGCGCTTTGCCAGCGCGCAGGTGATGAAGATCGCGTACACGTACGCAAGCCATGCGACGGAAAACGCGGTGTTGAAATAGATGGCGTGGAACGGAAGCTCCTCCAAAAGTCCTGCGATGGCTAGCACCGCGCGAATGCCGAGCGCCGGCACAAAGGCACAGGCCGCGCCGAGCTGCGGCACAGCCGCCGCGATCAGTACCGAAAGTAATCCCAGCGCGAACACGACGCTCACGAGCCACAGGCAAAGCAGGTTGCTCAAAAGCGACACGATGGAGAGCGTTCCGAAATAGTAGCACGCAAGCGGCGTGGAAAACACCATCGCGCCGAGCGTCGTCGAAAACGACAGCAGCGCCGCGCGCACAAGCTTGTGCTTGCCGTGGGCACGCTTCGTGAGCTTCGGCGTCAGCCAGATAATGCCCGACACCGCGGAAAACGATAATTGTAAGCTGATGCTTGCGATGGCGAACGGATTTTTGAGTAAAATGAGCAGCAGCGCAAACGAGATGGATGTCGGCGGGTCGTTGTCGCGCCCCAGAAGCGGCGCGATCATGCCCATCGAGATCATGATGCACGCGCGCAGGATGCTCGGCGTCAGGCCTGTGACGAACGCATAGAGGAAAATGAGCGGGATCGTCACAGCGCAGCGGAGCTTTTTCCGCTTATCGCCCATCAGCGAACCGATCAGCGACGCCAGAAAGCAGCAGTGCAGACCCGAGACGGCCATCACGTGGGAAAGGCCCACCTCGGATAAGTTGCTCGCGTCCTCCTCGTCGAGATATTTCTTGTCGCCCAGCAGCAGCGCCCGCAGAAATGCGCCCTCGCGCTCGCTGTAGCTGCGCTCAATGGTCTCACCGAGCGTCCTTGCGATGCGCTGCGGCAGATACTTGAGCGCGCCCGCGTTTGTGTCGTCATAAGTCGGGTCGCCGCGCTGATAGAGCAGAATATAGATGCCCTTGGCTGTGAAATTGCGCAGGTGCAGCCCCTTCCCCGTCGGGTCGGTCGCGCTGTTGAACAGTGCCTCCGCCGTCACATGCGCGCCGGGCTCGAGGTCCATAAGATCCGCGTCACCGTAGTAGATGGCCCGCCCCGGCAGGCCGCGGTTCAGGATCTTCACCGTGACCTTCGCGCCGTGGCTCGTCTCCTCGGCATAGCCCAAAAGCTCGACCTCAACCGTGTCCTGCGTGCCGAGCAGCGCGTCGTTCGGCGCTTTGATAAAATGCGCATAAAGCGTGTTGTACCCGAACGCAAAGCATAAGCCCAGCGCGCACAAAAACGCGCGCTTTGCCCAGTCCCCGCGCTTGTTTGCGCAGCCACAAAGTCCCATGACAAGCGCCGCCGCGGCAAACACGCCGCACAAAATGAGCGCCCACTGCGCACTCAGTAAATACTGCGAGAGCGCAACGCCCGCCGCAAACGCCGCGCAGAAGATCGCCAGTACCCTCATCGGCGCGCAGGGTCGTCCGTCAGCCCGAGCAAGTAGTCGGTGCTGACGCGGTAGTAGTCGGCGAGTTTGATGACCGCCCACACAGGGATCTCACGCTCGCCCTTTTCATATCGCCAATAAACGTTGCGATTCAGATTGAGATATTCGGCGATCTCGATCTGTGTCTTATCGTTGTCAACTCGAAGGTCTTCCAGCCGCTGGAAATACATGAAATCACCTCGGATTTATGCTACCATTCGGTAACATTTCCGAGAGAATCTTCACCCATACGGCTTCACATTATGCATGTAAGCATACAACAATTCTTGCCGTTTGGCAAGGAAGAAAATGCCGCCTGCGGGCGGCAGAACCACACCCCCCATTTTCTTTCCCGAGAAAGAAAACGGGCGGTGTGACCGTCCAAAAGAAAGGCGTTTGCATTGCAAGTCTCAGACTTGAACAACTCTTATGCCTGCGGAATAAAATGCCTGCCAGGCGTTCTATCTAAACGACTTGAGTGACTTCTATCCTCGCTGACGCTCCCTCATCTAAACGAAAGTCTGGTGGAATCCATCATCCCAGCAAACATTCCCATAGAAGGAAATTGATAAAGGGAAACGTATTGCAGGCAGAGCGGCAGCGGATGATAGTAGCAGAGGCAAATCGTATTGCAGTGCTAAACGCGGCTTCGCCGCGCTATGGGCAGTGCAATCGGCAAGCGCCGCAGCTCTTCAAGCTACAAGCCCGCAATGTGAATTTTCTCTGGGAGGGTGTAAGGGAGGGGTATCTCTTTTTGAAAAAGAGATACCCCTCCCTTATCCGCATCCCCTGCGCGGCGCAGGGAATGGATGCAGCGCTGTGCGCTGCCAATTTCGCTTCCCCTACGGGAAAACAATCAGCCCGGAGGCCAAGTCATGTCACGGCCGGCGAGAACATGAAAATGCAGATGCGGCACGCTCTGTCCCGCCTGCTCGCCGATGTTGGACACGACGCGGTAACTCTCAATGCCCTTCTCCTTGGTGAGCTTGGCAATGACCTCGAAGATGTGCGCGACGACGGCGCTGTTCTCTTCGTTCACGCCCGCGACAGATGCGATGTGCGCCTTCGGGATCACAAGAAAGTGCACCGGCGCCTGCGGCGCGATGTCGTTGAAGGCATAGCAGAGGTCGTCCTCGTAGACCTTGTTCGACGGGATGTCGCCCGCGATGATCTTGCAGAACAGACAATCAGACATGTTTTATCGCTCCTTTCTGTAAAGTAATTTTATCTTACACAAATTGATTTTTCTCGGCATCGTAGGTGTAACCGATGCCCGCAAGCGATGTTTCGATGCTCTCGCGCGCAACGTCCAGATCGTCACACAGCGCATCAAGAGAATCGTAAAAATCGCGCAGCTTCATATTCACGGCGCTCAGCAGCATCGCCGGATCTTTCGGTAACGCCGCCATCAGCCGAGCTTGCTCAGGATGAGATCATCCACCGCCGCGAGCGCGTCGTCGACCTTGCTGACTTCGGTGCCGCCGCCCATGGCAGAGTCGGGCTTGCCGCCGCCCTTGCCGCCGCAGATAGGCGCGATGGCCTTGATGATATCGCCTGCCTTGACGCCGCTTGCGACCGCTTCCTTGCCGCACACGGCCAGAAGCGTGACCTTGCCGTCCTTGACGGAGGCGAGCACGCCGACGATCTTGGGCTCCTTGTCGCGCAGGAAGTCGCCGAGCTTGCGCAGGGCGTTTGCATCCATGCCGTCGCGCTGGGCGGTGACGAGCTTCAGGCCCTTCACTTCCTTGGCGGAGGTCAGGAACGTGCGCGCCTCGCCGAGCGATGCCTGCTCCTTGAACTTTTCAAGCTGGCTCTTGATCTCCTTCATCTCGCTCAGCATGCCGCCGATGCGGCTTTCGAGCTCGTTCGACGTGGTCTTTAAGAGCTGCGCCGCGCGGATGAGCTTCTCCTGGCCGCTTCTAAGCTCTTCGAGCGTCTGTTTGCCGGTGATAGCCTCGATGCGGCGCACGCCGGAGGCAACGCTGCCCTCGCTCTTGATGCGGAAGAGGCCGACCTTGGCGGTGTTGTCAAGGTGCGTACCGCCGCAGAACTCCATGGACACATCGCCCATCTCGACCACGCGGACAACGTCGCCGTACTTTTCGCCAAACATGGCGACAGCGCCCTTCTTCTTCGCTTCCTCGATGGGCAGCACCTCGGTCACAACGGGGATGCCGCGCAGGATCGCATCGTTGACGAAAGTATCGACCGCGAGCAGCTGCTCGGGCGTGATGGACTCAAAGTGCGTGAAGTCGAAGCGCAGACGGTCGGGCTCAACCAGAGAACCGGCCTGATGCACGTGGTCGCCGAGCACCGCCTTGAGCGCGGCGTCGAGCAGATGCGTCGCGGTGTGGCCGCGGCGGATGGCCATGCGGCGCTCCACATCAATGGATGCCGTCACGGTGTCGCCGAGCTGGAAACTGCCGTGGATGACCTTACCTGTGTGCATGAACTTGCCGCCCTTGTTCTTCTGGACGTCCGTGACCTCAAACACGGCCTCGCCGCAGCGGATGACGCCCGTATCGCCGATCTGGCCGCCCATTTCGGCATAGAACGGAGTCTTGTCGAGCACGATGATGCCCTCCACGCCGCTCATCATAGCCTCGGCCTGCTCACCCTCGACCACCAGCGCGACGACCTTCGCATCGTCGACGGAATCGTGGTCGTAGCCGACAAATTCCGTGGACGGAATGTCCTTGCCGAACTCAACGCCTGCCCAGCCGAGGTCACCGAGCGCCTTGCGCGCCTCGCGGGCGCGGGTCTTCTGCTCCTGCATCTCGTGGTCAAAGGCCTTGCGGTCGAGCGTCATACCCTCGTCCTCGACCATCTCGACCGTCAGGTCGATGGGGAATCCGTAGGTGTCGTACAGCTTGAACGCGTCCGCGCCGGAGAAGACGGTCTCGCCCTTCTCCTTGTGGGCGTTCAGAAGCTCGGTGAAGATCTTCATGCCGCCGTCGATGGTCTTGGCAAAGTTCTCCTCCTCGGTGCGGATGACCTTGGTGATATAGGCCTGACGCTCGCGCAGCTCGGGATAATGGCCTTCGTTCTCGTGCACGACCGTATCCACGACCTCATAGAGGAACGGACGGTTGACGCCAAGCAGCTTGCCGTGGCGGGCGGCTCTTCTCAGCAGGCGGCGCAGCACGTAGCCGCGGCCCTCGTTGCTGGGCAGCACGCCGTCGCAGATCATAAAGGAAGCCGAGCGGATGTGGTCGGTGATGACGCGCAGGGACACGTCTTTCTCGCGGCTCTGGCCGTAGCTCGCGCCGGTGATCTCCGTGACCTTGTTCGTGATGTTCATCACCGTGTCGACGTCGAAGAGCGAATCAACGTCCTGGCACACAACGGCCAAGCGCTCAAGACCCATGCCGGTGTCGATGTTCTTCTGCTTGAGCTCGGTGTAGTGGTCGTGGCCGTCGTTGTCGAACTGGGAGAAGACGACGTTCCAGACCTCCATATAGCGGTCGCAGTCGCAGCCGACGGTGCAGCCGGGCTTGCCGCAGCCGTACTTTTCGCCGCGGTCGTAGTAAATTTCAGAGCAGGGGCCGCACGGACCGGAGCCGTGCTCCCAGAAGTTGTCCTCCTTGCCGAACTTGAAGATGCGGTCCTCGGGGATACCGATCTCCTCGTGCCAGATGCGGAACGCCTCGTCATCGGCGGGTGTGGTCTCGTTGCCGGCGAAAACAGAGGGATACAGGCGGTTCGGGTCGAGGCCGACCCACTCGGGGCTCGTCAGGAATTCCCACGCCCAGTGGATGGCCTCGGTCTTGAAATAGTCGCCGAACGAGAAGTTGCCGAGCATTTCAAAGTACGTGCCGTGGCGCGCGGTGTGGCCGATGTTCTCGATGTCGCCGGTGCGGATGCACTTCTGGCAGGTGGTCACGCGGTGGCGCGGGGGCTCCTGCTCGCCGGTGAAGAACGGCTTCATCGGCGCCATACCGGAGTTGATGAGCAGCAGCGACGCGTCGTTCTGCGGGATCAGGGAAAAGCTGGGCAGGCGCAGGTGGCCTTTTGTCTCAAAAAAGTGCAGGAACATTTCCCGCAGCTCATTGAGACCGTAATACTTGGGCTGAGACATGGTTGGTTTCTCCTTTTATTGTAAAATTTACTGTTGTTCGTTCTGTGTTTTCAGATAAGCGCTCAATTCCGCGAGCTCACGGTCGAGATTTTTATAGAACTGCGTGACGTGCCATCCGTCGCAGAGCGCGTGGTTGATGAAAAGTGACATCGGCAGCATCATGCGGCCGTTTTCCTCGCGGTATTTTCCCCAGGCGAAGCGCGGATTGCTGTCGTCTGCGCCGCCGGCGGGCTCTTTGATCTGCGTGTAGTAGAGCCACGGCACACAGGAGACGAAGAAATTCGCCAGCACGTCGCCATCCTCGGTCAGCGTACCGCGCTCGAGCGTCTCCTTCTGCCGCCGCTTGCCCTCGGCGACAAACTTTTCGTAAGACGACAGATCGTCCTCAAGCAGGCAGTAGACGTAAACGCCCGTGCCGTCGGGCTTCATCACAGTGTACGACGGGTCACAGTGATCATACTCAACGACCTGACCGTCGGGCAGCAATCTCCGCCGCAGCTCGGGCACGGCGTTCGCCGCGCGCATCACCGCATAGAGATAGCTGAGGAAAAACGGACGGCCGTTAAGCGAAGCAAGAAGATCCGTAATATCCACCGGAACCGTGATGCCCGCCCACGGGTCGGTCATCGTGCGGAAGTATTCAAACTGGCCGCCGCGCGGGTCCTTCGTCATGTCGATGATTTTTCTTGTCATCTGCTCACTTCCCTCTCACATCCAGTCCGATAAGGTTCATCTCCGTATCGAACGCGATGCGGAACACCACGGACTTTTTGTCGTATTTCGCGCCGATGACGGCGATGGCATGCGGCTCGTCCGCGTCCGTCACGCCCGTCACCATCGAATCCTTGACCTTTTTGAAGCTGCCGCGCCCCTCGGTCGCGGTATCCATCATCTCTTCAATGGCATCGGCGCTCGTCTGCTCGCGCACATCCTCGCGCAGCGCGTCGTAGACCTCTTCATATTCGCCTTTCGTCAGCTGCGACATGACGGCAAGTCCCGCGCTCGAGACCTTGTCCTCGTCCATGCCGTCGGGCAGCTCGTTTCCGCGGCAGCCGGCCAAAATCACCAGCAGCACCGCAGCCAATGCGAAAAGCCACACTTTTTTGCGCATATCTATCCCTTTCCAAAAAAATAAAGCCCCCGTCCCTACACATAGGGGCGAAGACTTGACACTTCACGGTACCACCCTAATTATCTTTCCGCTTGGGGGAAAGCATCTTAGCCGTCCGGTAACGGGGACGAGGCGTTCCGCTCCTCGCGGACGGCTCCAAAGCGGCTGCTTCGCACCGGTGGCCGAGGGCTTGCACCATTCCCCTCTCGCTTCAGGCTCGTCTGCAAAGCTGACTTTTTCATCGCGTTTTACTTGCGTTATTATATCTCAAATTCAGCTTTTGTCAAGCATCCCTTGCCTTTGGGCAGAAAATGGCATATACTGCTTTCGTTTGAATGATGAAGGGAGAATCGCTATGAACCGTTCCCGTTCCGGCTATGTCTATATCGTCCTCTGTGCCGTCATTTTCAGCACGATGGAGGTCATGCTCAAAACCGTGCACGGCGTGTTTGCGCCCATGCAGATCACGTGTCTGCGCTTTCTCGTCGGCGGCATTCTGCTCATCCCGTTCGCCTCGCGCTCGATAAAGAAGAAAAACGCCTCGCTCTCGCGAAAGGACATCGGCTTTTTCGCGCTTTCGGGCTTTCTGTGCGTCGTCATCGCGATGTCGCTCTACCAGATGTCCGTGACCTATACGCGCGCGTCAATCGTGGCGGTCATCTTCTCCTGCAATCCGATCTTCGTCACGGTGTTCGCCCATCTCTTCCTGCATGAGGACATTCATCGCAACCACATTATCGCGCTCATTTTGGAGCTCACGGCGGCGCTCATCATCATTGACCCCATTCATGCGACGCTCGATCCCACAGGCTCGGTGCTCGCCATTCTCTCCGCCGTGATGTTCGCACTCTACAGTGTGTTCGGCAAAAAGCGTACACCGCGCTTCGGCGGCATCGCTGTTACGTGCCTGAGCTTTCTCTTCGGCGCGGGCGAGCTCGTGTTCATTCTGCTCTTCGGCCGCACGGCGGCGGGCGCGTCGCTCTATGGCGCGGTGGGGCTGAACCTCTTTATCGACGTGCCGCTCTTTGAAAATATCCCTGCCTCGGCCATTCCGGCACTGCTGTACATCTGCTGCATCAACTCCGCGGCGGGCTTCGTCTGCCACATGATGGCGATGGAGAAAACGTCCGCGCAGGAGGCGTCACTCATTTTCTTCCTAAAGCCCATCTTGGCGCCGATCTTCGCGCTTCTTTTCCTCAAGGAGGAAATTCCGCTCAATATGATCGTTGGCATCGTCTGCTTCCTGATCGGATCGCTGTGCGCGATCCTGCCGGGGATCCTTGCTCAACGCAGGGCGTTGAAAGCGCAAAAATAAGTTTTTGCATTTTTTCCTGCGGCCGCGCCGGAGGAACGATTAAGGGGGATATTCTCTTTCCTCGGAAAGAGAATATCCCCCTTTGACCCGTGCAGCGCCATCGGCGTTGCTTCCCTGCGGCACAAGTGCCGCAAAACGCTTTGCACCTGTGCGAAAAAGCAAATTTTTTAAAAACTGAAACTTTTTCAATCTTTTTACGTCTAAAAAGATAATCCCCACCACCTTTTGGCGGTGCAGAGAGGAGAAGAGACCATGAAGAAGAAAAAGCGGATCGTGACGATCATCCTATGGCTTGCAGCGCTCGCGGTGCTGTTCATATGGAGCTCGCCTGAGCAGAAGGTGGACCGCTTCGTGGTGAAAAATGCGGAAACTTTGGAAGCAGCGCTCTATGAGGACTTGTCTGGAGACTATTTTCAAGGTGCGGGCGTTGAGTATACCTGCTGGGGGCAGTACGGTGAGCATCCCATCGGCGAATTCAGTTTCGGCTCGTCGCTTCTGCACGGACGCCAGTATTACGGCTGCTACTATTCGCCCGACGATGAGCCGCGCGGCTTTCAGAGCGTGGAGGTCACGCTCGTGCCGGACGGCGAAAATTGCTGGACGTGGCGCGCCGAGGGCGACAACCGCGGTATGACGAAGAAAATTCAGGACAGATGGTACTATTTTGAGGCGTGGTTATAAAAAGAAAAAGGCACTCTCTAAAAAAGAGGGTGTCTTTTTATGCGGTAAAACATGTCAGGCCGTCTGCAAGACCTCGCGCTTTTTCCAGCTTATGAAGCCGTAGAGGTCGTTGAGCAGGAAGATGGCGAAGTTGACCGCCACGGGGATGTAGGCCGAATTTTCCATCGACGCCATGATCCATAGCACGATGAGCACGACGGCGAGCGAGGCGAGCCAGAGGCACCATTCGCGCCGTGTGAGTGATTTGATGGGGTTATTCATGGTTTTCTCCTTTCGAATCAAAGCATAAGTTCAATTCGAAAGGCGCTGCGGGTCAAGGATCGGGATGCGCCGCTGGTTCAAGATCATGGAAGCTGCTCCTGCATGAAATGATATCGAACGTATTCTACACGATGGCGCGAACGACGAGCTGAAAACCGCCAAAGCACTGGGTGCAGCCTACGACGCCGCGCCCAGCCACAGCGCAAGAAATGTCCGCTTCTACGAGGGCGTCGAGCATGTGGGCATTTACAGCGACTTTGGCCGCAGCGCGATGGATGCGGCGCTTGATGCGTTTCTCGGAGATGACAGCACAGAGAAGTTGGAAGCGTTTTTCCGAAACGCTTAAAAAGGTCTCCGGGAAAAAGCAGCGCCTTTGGCGCTGCACGGGAAAGGGGGCCATTCTCTCACGTGAGAGAATATCCCCCTTGGACCCCCAAGAGAACGCGAGGGGAGGTCCCCTCGACCCCCGACATTGGCAGTCTCAATCTCGAAGAACTGCTCAGCCTGCGGAATCAGGTGCGGTGTACATGGCTTCGCCATGAATCCCTGCGAGTCGTAACAACTCTCAACCGCGCCTTACTATCGTGAGGCGCGAGTGACGTTTGCTTGGCGGCGGACTGCGTGCGAAATAGCGGCATTGCTTCGCTCGCCGCATTGATGAGACTGGCGGTAGACGGGAATTACTGCGCACTTCTACAAGATGGGCAGAGCGGCACCCGCAAGGGGTGTACCGCATCCGTAAGGCGGCAAAGCCGCCAACGGCTGCGCAACAGCGGATAGTAGGAGTAGGCCAAATCGTCTTGCAATGCTAAACGTGGCTTTGCCGCGCGCAGGCATTCCCATTCCGGAGGGAAAAAGGTGATTCAAGCTCCAGACTGCCAATCTAATCCCTTTCTCTTGGGGGTCAAAGGGGGATATTCTCTTTCCGAGGAAAGAGAATATCCCCCTTAACCGCGTCCCCTGCGCTTCGCAGGAAATGTGGTGCAGCACCTTCGGCGCTGCCTATCCCCCCCGTGCCCAAAAAGGCGCGAAAAAGCGTTTTAATCCTTTGCGCTCAAAGAAACCGCATGGCGCACAAAGCTCATCGGCGGCACATAGCGCGGCAGCTTCATCTTAAACACCGTCTGCGGTGTGCGCGGCTCGTAGAGCTCGAAGCCCTCGAGGTCGTGCATCACGGGCGCGGTCATCGTGAACGGGCGGCTGTCGGGGCCGACGAGCTCGATCTCGTCGCCCGCGGCAAACTTGTTGCGAAGCGACAGCGTCGCGTTGCCGTCCGCATCGCAGTCCGTCACGACGGCGCAGACCTGCCAGTCGCGGATGTAGCGCGAATTGTCGTAATACTGCCCGGGCTGGCCGTAGTAGAAGCCCGTCGAATAATGGCGGTGGCTCACATGCTCTACCTCATCGCGCCATACGGGGTCGACTTTCCTGCCCGCGGCGACGTCGTCGAGCACATGGCGGTACGCACCTGTGACGATGGCGGCGTAGTAGGCCGACTTCGCGCGCCCCTCGATCTTGATGCAGTCGATGCCCGCGTCCATGATATCATCTAAATGGTCGATCATGCACATATCGCGCGAGTTCATGATGTAGGTCCCCTTCTCATCCTCAAAGACGGGGAAATATTCGCCCGGACGTTTCTCCTCCATCAGCGCATACTGGTAGCGGCAGGGCTGGGCGCACTGGCCGCGGTTCGAGTCGCGGCCGGTCATATAGTTTGAGAGAAGGCAGCGGCCCGAATAGCTCACGCACATCGCGCCATGACAGAAGGTCTCGACCTCCAGCTCCTCTGGAATTTTCGCGCGCATTTCGCGAATCTCCTGTAAAGACACTTCCCTTGCCAGCACCACTCGTTTCGCGCCCAAATCGTACCACGCGCGGGCGCACTCGTAGTTTGCGATCGACTGCTGGGTCGAGATATGGCGCTCGCACTTGGGCGCATGCTTCCCCGCGAGCGTAAACGCGCCGAGGTCGGCCAAAATAAGCGCGTCGACACCCGCGTCGTTCAAACGCTCCAAGTGCTCGGGCAGGCGCGCGACCTCGTCGTTGCGCGGCATCGTATTCACCGTCACGTGGACGCGCACACCGTGGTCGTGCGCGAACTTCACCGCTTTGGGAAGCTCCTCCGGCGTGAAGTTGCCCGCGAACGAGCGCATGCCGAAGCTCGTACCGGCTAAGTACACTGCGTCCGCGCCGTAGAGCACGGCCATCTGCAATTTTTCCATATCGCCCGCCGGGGCGAGGATCTCGGGTTTTCTTCTCATCGTTGTCCTCTTTCAAAGCGGCAGCGTGGCATAAGCCACGCTGCCGCGTCATTTCATGTTAGCCTGCGTACTGGCTGGAGCTGACGAAGCTCGAGTGCTCCGCGTAGGTCTTGAAGAAGTGGTGCACGCCGTCCTTGCCGAGCGCGTAGAAGTAGTAGTTCGTCTGCGCCGGTTCGAGCGCCGCCTGGATGGAGGCGAGACCGGGGTTCGCGATGGGCGTGGGCGGTAAGCCCTCGTACATCGAGAGGTTGTAGGGCGTGTTGTAATTGAGGTCGCTGCTCGTGAGCGTGCCGGTGTAGTTGTCACCAAGGCCGTAAATGAGCGAGGCGTCGATCTGTAGCTTGTGATACGTCTCGCCGATGTTGTTGAGACGGTTATAGATGACCGACGCGATGTTCTCGCGGTCCGTGCCGTCCGTCTCCTTTTCGATGAGCGAGGCGATGGTCAAGATCTGGTTGAGCGAATAGCCGGAGGCCTCGACCTTCTGCATGAGCTCATCGCTCATCTTTGTATTAAAGTTGTCGAGCAGTCTCGACAGCGCGTGCGTCGGGTCCTCGTCCACGAAGAACTCGTAGGTATCGGGGAAGAGATAGCCCTCAAGGCGCGTCAGGTCGCCCTTTTTATTGTTGTCGATGAACGAATAGTTGAAGTCCGAGTTCATCGCCGCGTCGGTGAGCTTTTCCGCCGTGTTGACACCATACTTGTCCATCAGCGCGATGATCTGGCGGACATTGTAGCCCTCTGGAATCGAAATTTTAACGGTATTCGCCGTGAGCGACGCGTTCTTGTTGCTCATGCGGTTGATGAGCGCGTCGTAGTCCATGTCGCTGTCGACGGCGTAGGTGCCGATGCCGATGCGGCTTTCCGCGTGGCGGAGCCTGCCGAACGCCTTGAAGAACCACTTGTACTTAATGAGCCCCTCGTCGTGGAGCTTCGTGGCGATGGTGTTCAGGTTGTCGTCGCGCGTGATCTCGATGGTCGTCTCGACCGGTGCCTTGTTGAAAGAGCACATGTCGTTCGCCAGCAGCCAGCCCACACCGGCGAGGATCGCCGACGTGATGAGCACGAACGCGAGCCACAGCGTAAAGCGGCGGCGCTGCCCTTTCTTCTTCAGTTTTTGCCGCTCGGCGCTGCTGCGCGTGGAGCGGTGCTGCGTGCGCTGCTCCGCTTCGCGGACGCTCTCGGCGTCCCAGCGGGCGGTTTGATCGTAGTTGTCCTCGTAGCTCATAGCTCCTCCTTGCTGATTTGAAATTCCCTCACCTTTTTCTATCGGTCAGGCTCACCTTTGCGCGCTCGCGCATAGGATAGGGCATGACAAGTGAGGTGAAACGAAAATGTGCAATAACAACAATAGCTGCGTGTGGCTGATCCTCATCATCATTCTGGTGCTGTTCGGCTGCGGCGGGTGCGGCAATGGCTGCGGTTGCGGCTGTGGCTGCAGCAACAACTGCGGCTGCGGCAACAGCAACGATTGCTGCTGCTAAGGCACTCTCCTCCTGTGAAGATGGGGCGCGTGAGCGTCCCCTTTTCACTTGTTTTTGATGTGGTCAAGCCTTCAAAAGTTCCATCACGCGGCGGTAAATTTCCTCGTGTATGTCTTCGACCGTGCGCATCACGCCGTCTTTCGAGCAGCCAATGCGCTGCCAGGAGCAGCGCTCGGCGACCTTTTTCGCATTCTCGCGGCACGCGCGCAGGTAAGCTTCGTCCTGCTCGTGGATGTCGGCCTTCGTGTTTGTCGCCTGTTCGCGCTCGCGCATCATCTTTTCGGTCAGCTCGGTCGGCACATCGAGATAAAAGACGAGCGACGGCTCGGGCAGGCCCAGAAGGCCGTATTCAAAGCCGAAAAGCCAGTCGAGATATTTCTCCCGCTCGCCGTCCGGCAGCTTGCCGGCCTGATGCACAGCGTTCGAGGTCGTGTAGCGGTCAGCGATCAGAAGTCCACCCGCCTCGTAATATTTGCCCCAGTCCTGCTTGTAGGACGCGTAGCGGTCGACGGAGTAAAACGTCGACGCCGCGTAGGCGTTCACATCGCTCGGGTGAGTACCGAACGCGCCGCCGAGGTACAGCTCGACGAGCGCGGCGGACTTTTCCCCATAGCGGGGAAAGTTGAGCTTGCGGCAGTCGACACCCTCGCGCTGCAGCCTCTCGAAGAGCAGCTTGCTCTGCGTCGCCTTGCCGGAGCCGTCCGTGCCTTCAAATACGATCAGCTTGCCGCTCATTTGCGCTTCTCCCCCGAAACGTGGACAAGGAAGAGCGGCAGCTTCATCATGCGGCCGAAGCGGGACGGATTTTTGATGAGGCGGTAGAACCACTCCAAATTATGCTTGCAGTAGAACTCCGGCGCGCGCTGCGCGACGCCCGCAAAAATATCCATCGAGCCGCCAAGGCCCATCAGCAGATGACAACCCGTCGCCTCGCCGTATTTCGCCATGAAGAGCTCCTGCTTCGGCGCGCCGAGGCACACGAGCGCCATGTCCGCGCCGCTCGCCTTGATCTCCGCGGCGATGGGGGCATCCTCCTTAAAATAGCCGTCGTGCGTGCCGGCGATGACAAGGCCGGGAAAGCGGTTTTTGAGATTTTCCGCCGCCTGCTCGGCGACGCCCGGCTTTGCGCCGAGCAGGTAAACGCTCTTGCCGAGCTTGGCGCAGCGCTCGATCATGCCCGTGCCGAACTCGATGCCGGGCACGCGGCCTCTGAGCGGCTGGTGCAGAATTTTTGCGCCGTACACGATGCCGATGCCGTCCGGCAGCACGAGGTCCGCACCGTTGACGGCGGCGTTCGCCGCGGCATCCGCGCGGCAGGTCTCCACGATCTCGGGATTGGGCGTCACAACATAGTGCGCACTCTCGGAGCACAGAAGCTCTTCCCCGCGCGCAAGCGCCTCGTCCATTGTCACATTATCAAAGCCAACGCCTAAAATATTGATCCGCATGATAGTCTGTCCGTTTCTTTCACATTTTTATTAAAGCAGTTTATTATATCACTCTTTTTTGCCGCTTTCAACCGCTTTGGCGCTTTTCTCCGGCAGCTGCGAAAGGATGACCGCCGCAAGCATCAGCGCGCAGCCGAAATACTCGCGCAGGCTCATGCGCTCGTGCAGGACGATCGCGCCGCAGACAACGGCAAAAAACGACTCGAGGCTCAGCAGCAGCGACACGACCGTCGGGTCGCCGTCCTTCTGCGCGATGATCTGCAGCGTGTAGCCCACGCCGCTCGACACCACGCCGACATAGAGCAGATACGGGATGCAGGTCTTCACCGCCTCGAGCGTGGTGTGCTCGCCAAATGCAAGTGCGCCGATGGCTGAGAGCATGATGACCACTGCAAACTGCGCGCAGGACAGCGCAATGCCGTCCACCTGCTGCACAAAATAGTCCACAGCAAGGATCTGGGCGGTGAAAGCAAAGGCCGAGAGGAACACATACATATCACCGCTGCTGAACGAAAGCGTACTGCTGCCGTCAAAGCACAGGAAGTAAAGCCCCGCGACGGCGGCGATCACGCAGAGCCAGATGCTTTTCTTCGCCTTTTTGCCAAGCACCGTGCTGAACACCGGCACGAGCACGATGTAGAGCGCCGTGATAAAGCCCGCCTTGCCCGCGCTCGTCGTCCCCATGCCAAACTGCTGCAAGTTGATCGCAAGCGCCAGAAACGCGCCGCAGACAAGCCCTCCGCGCAGCAGCGCGCGCTTTTCCTCCGCGCTGTATTTTTCGCGCGGGTGGATGCGCTGCATGACGGCCAGCAGCACCAGCAATACCAGCACCGCGGGAATGGCGCGCAGCGCGTTGAAGCTGAAGCACCCAAGATGCGCCGCGCTGAGGCTCTGCGTGACAAATGCGCTGCCCCAGATCAGGGCCGTGATCAGCGGCAGCACCACCTGCCTGACTTTAGGGTTTTTCATAGTTGCCTCCCGGATATCACACATGTTACAATGCAGAATAGCATATCAAAATGCTGCATTTTTCGCAAGTATTCCGGCGGAAAAATTTGCACCGAACGGAGGCGCCCCATGCAGATCGACGACATTCTTCTGCTCCGCATGAACCGGCAGTATCTTTTTGCCCCCGCGAAGGATGAGTTCACGGTACTGCGCAGTCTCTGCGGCTTGCAGGCGCAGTTTTACGGCAACTGCCTGCACGCGCTGCGTCTCCGCTGCGGGAAAGCGCCGGATGAGGATATCCTGCGCACCTCCGCCGTCAAAACGTGGACGCTGCGCGGCACACTGCATCTGATCGCACTCGATGACCTGCCGCTCTTCCTCTACGATGGGCGCAGCCATTTTCTGCGTCCGTGCGACACGATGGAAAATGACGACCATCTCTCCGCCGCGCGCAAGCGCGAGCTGGCCGCGATCATTTTAGACGCCGCCAAAAAAGGCTGCGGCGGCCGCGAGGATCTGCGCCTTATCTGCCGCGAGCACGGCATGACCCCTGATGAAGAACAAAACGCGTTTGATCCCTGGGGCGGGCTGCTCCGCGCGCTGTGCGAAAGCGGCACGCTCGGCCACACCGCGCAGCAGAAAAAGGCCTTTCGCCCCTGCCCGCCGTTTGCACCGATGACAAAAGCCGACGCTCTGCGCGCTCTCATGCGGCGCTATCTGACACACTACGGCCCCGTAACAGTACAGGACGCCGCATACTTCTTCGGTCTGCCCCAGCGAGAGCTGCTGCCGGTCATTGAATCGTTTTCTCCGCGGGAATCTATCTGTGAAGGTAAAACATTTTACAGTTTAGGCGATATCAATATTACCGGTGATTTATCCTGCTGCCGTTTTCTTGCGGGCTTCGATCCGCTGATGCTCGGATATGAGAAGCGGTCAAACCCGTTCCTGCCCGAAGAGGCTCTGCGCGGCGTGTTCACGCTCGCCGGTATCGTTCGGCCCAGTATTCTTCTTGACGGGAAGATCGTCGGCGTTTGGAAGCGCCGCGGGAAAGCTGTTGAATTGACATGGTTAATACCTTTACAATCCTTGCAGCGCAAAAGAATCGAAGAGGAAGCTCTTCGGACTTTTGGGGATAAGGTCTCCAAACTGGTTTGGAGGGATTAAGTCGCGCCCGTTGGGCGCGAGGGGGATAGCAGCGCCCGCAGCGCTGCACGGATCAAAGGGGGTTATTCTCTTTCGCAAAAGAGAATCCCCCCTTTGGAACCCCCAGAGAAAGGCCTTGGATTGGCAGTCTCAGGCTTGAACAACTCTGATGTCTCCGAA
>ERZ773187.73-NODE-73-length-97477-cov-13.335817_pt1 | contig 97477 bp, 95 predicted proteins | sample MGYA00511242_ERZ773187 | MGnify/ENA primary metagenome ERZ773187 (study PRJEB29015, sample SAMEA2737744) | human gut metagenome | biome: human gut; feature: human-associated habitat; material: faeces | place: China | collected 2012 ...
ATCCATACAGAGATGTGTTAGTTCAATTAAATTAAAACACCAATGTTATACTTCAATTGGTGTTTTTATATCAACATTGGTGTTTTAATTTTCTAATGTATTATACGCACCGAGAAAAACTTCGTTTTCCTTAGATTCCTTATTATAAAAAACGGGATATATAGATAACAGTGTTTCCTTATTATTTTTTTCAAAATAACCTAAATCACTATGAAGCAAATTCTTCATCTCTAAATAATCGCTTAAATCAGTATTGCATAACTCATACTCAGTAATATTATAGCGTTTTGAAAGCTTCCTTATTATTTCATTATTTGGTTTTCTACTACCACTTTCATAATTCGATATAGTATTTGAAGAATTAAGTCCAAGCGCTAATGCAAGATCTAATTGCGTTTCTCCAAATGCTGTACGTAATGTCCAAATATTATTTGCTAATAAACTTTGTTTCATTTTTTGTATCTCCTATCTATAAAAGTAAATGATAAAGCAATTAAGCTTTATCATTAGCTTCTTTGAATACTACATTGTAGTTTTCATAACCCTTAAGTGAATGAATATAATCAGTAATAACTACCTTAGCATGATCAGAAGTCTTCTCATACAAGCCACCTTTAATAGCATCTTGTTTTGCTTCCTTAAGCATCTTTTTCTTCTCTTTATGAAAATCTTCTAATCCAACGTTAGCTGTAATCTTTTCACCTTCCCAATATTGAACATAAGATTTTTCATCTAAATAAGAATCTAAGATTGAAGCTTTTGGTAATGTTACTGTAATAGTTTGAGTTAACTCATTACCACCATCATCCTTAATATTTTCTAAATCATATCCTGCTTTAATTACTGCATTATATGAGAAAACATAATCACTAGTAGTCAAGAAAGTATCTACTTCATATTTACCTAATTCCATTGGTTTATGAATTTTTCCAATCTCTTTAATTGTTGCTTCCTGGAATGCAATATCTTCAATATCTTGATAACAAACAACAGGCTTTTCAATAACACTACCATCATTTTTACCCTTGTTGTAAATTCCAAAACCAATTGTTAATCCAATAGAAACAACCACTACTACAAGTAAAGCTCCCTGCAACATCTTGCTACCCTTTACTTTTCTAAACCCTTTAGAAACACCATTTTTAATTCCTTTTAAAATACTAATCAATGCTTTCATATTCTTTTTCTCCTTTTGTATTTTGAGTCTGTTTTCTATCAACAGACTTTAAGATTGATCTGTTACTCACATGCATCTCATCCGCTAACTTTTTATTTCTTTCAATCTTCTCTATCAATTGAATCATACGAATTCGATTATCAACACGCATCATAAGTAACACCAATCTTTCTATTTCTTACTTGCTTCTTGATATCTTTAAGCATCTATATCATAATTTGAATAGAGCATTTCCTACAGACAAAAGAATGCGTAATAAAATACACTTTTTCGCACTTTTTGCGAAATAATGAAATGAGGGCATAATAATGAGTGAACAAACAAAAAAGGAGTTTCAAACTCCCTATGAAGAATATAGAATAAAGGCTGGATACACCCGAGAAAGTGCAAGTGAAGAACTAAATGGTATTTCACCAGACAAAATATATAGAATTGAAAAAGGCAAACAAACTGCTGAACCAGACATTGTTCTACAACTAGCCGATTTATATCATGCTCCAGAACTATGCAACTATCACTGTACACACAAATGTGAAATTGGACAAAAATACATTCCACAAGTAGACGTACAAGATCTTCCTAGCATTGTATTAAGTACAGTTGCAACACTCAATGAAATCCAACCATTAGTTAATCGATTGATTCAAATCACAATGGACGGAAAAATATCCGATGACGAAATTCCAGACTTTGCACTAATTAGTACAAGACTCGACGAAATCTCAACCGCATCTGACGTACTAAGACTATGGATAGAGAAAACAATCCAAGTAAACAAACTAAATGGATCATTATTCTATGAAGAAGTAGACAAATTAAAAAAGTGATGCACACTCACATTAAGAGTAAGCATCACTTTTTCATGTTATTACATAATTAAACTGTTTTAATTTGATAACGCTTTATCCCGGTTTAAACTAAAAGCATTTTCAAACATTTTTTCGCGTTCTGTTTTTAAATCTGTTATATTCATTACATTTGAATATTTTTCAAAATCTATTTTTTGAATTCCTGCAAATGTTGTAATACTATTTATTAGCCACTGATCAGTTATTTCATTTAACTTTTTACTCTTTTTAGATATATTATCTTTTTTCGGTAATAATGCTAAATTACTTAAACTATCTTTTAATTTAGAATCAATCATAATATTATCTTTGAATGCTTCTTGTGGAATTATATGATCTACATCAAAGCTTGTATTTACTTGATTATACGGTGTTGAATCTGTAAGAACGTAATAATAATATAAAACAGGTCTTAATAAATTAACGGTAGTATTCTGCCCATTATAAACACCCGAGCAAGCTCCATTAATAAAATTTTTCCAAGCTTGACTGTCTACCGGTTGAATTCTACTCTTCCAATTTTTTATATCATTGGCCATTTTAGAATCTCCTGATCCCCTCCAAGTCTTAGTAGAATATTCATAGACCAATCTATCAAATAGAATTTTTGCATCTCTCTGTACTGCTTTTAAATTCCCTGAAGCTACTGTAGGTTTTCCTTTATCCTTCCAATCCAACCATATTATTGTTAAAAATTCTAAAGCAATAGCATTGCCCAGCAGTTTTGTCATAGGCTTTTTCCAAGATTGAAGTGTTTGAAAGAAAGGGGTACTTAATAATATTTCGCAAACTTTATTAATATCATTCACCATGTTCATAATATCAATGTTCCAATCAAGATTATTTTTTTCCAGATCAATAACATATTTGGAAGACATGCCTTGTTCAAAAAATGAACTAATTAATTTAAAGCCTAAAGTCACACGATCCATGGGTATTTCTTCTTTTTTAACATGTGAATAATCATCGAATATAAGCATCTGATCACTTATTCTTTGCAAAAGTGTTGCAGCAATATCCCATCTAACAATCGTTTCTTGCTTAGATACATCTAGCTTCGAATACATTTCAGACACTAATTTTTCAACATTAGAATCAGTTACTTTAACTTCAACATTCCAATAAGGCTTTGCAGATAATAATTCCTCTGCCTTTAATTGTGTTCCACCTTTATTAATTCTAGAAAAAATGTTTTGAGCATCCAAAGGAGATGCATTTGTTAACCATATAATGCCAATTCTCGCATCAGAAAAAATTTTTTCTGTTTCATTAATAATATCAATACTATTCTTTATATCCTTAAATCTCTTATTTAACTCTGCTTTAAATTTATTTTCCATAGAATCTTTAAATGCATAAGTATTATTATAAAAATCAAATAAATAGTCTTCTGTAATATCACCATCATTTACTCTTTCGGCATCATTTATTAATTCGAGTATAAATCTTCTTAATAAAACTGGATCAACTTTTTCATTATTACTCATAGGTGCATATTTAATTCGAGTAAAGTATTTTGTAAAATCAAACGTTAATTCCCATTTACTTCCAGATGGTTTATTTTGGTGTACCATTAAAATCAAATTTAAAAGTGTTGTTAGTCCTTTACGTTGTTTTTGGCTATCAAATGAATCTTCTTCATTCGTATTTTCTTCAACGCCTTCATAAGAAACATCATCTGAGGAAGTATTTTCAGAATCTTTTATTTCAGTAGTCAAATATTTTTCAACTTTATCCCAATAAGATTGCTTAACTGTAAATTCATCAGCATTCTTAGCAAATCCAATATATGCTCTAGCCCATTCGTATAATTCAACGGGATTTTCTCGCATTTGTTTTAAAGCATTTCTACGTTGTCTGCCATCTAATAACCAAGACACATCTTTTTCCTTATTAACAATTACCACTCCAACTGGATAATCTTGAAAAACACTAATTGCCAATTCAAAATTTTGTTTCTTATCCCAAGTCGCTTTCCTTTGAAATCTAGGCAATCTCATTTTATTTTCATCCAAAAAAGATGATATAGATAACGGTTCTATTCTATATCCCATATTCTAACCTCCCTATAAAATGTTTTTTATTCAGCTATAAGATCAGTATATATTACATACTTAATTTCTTAAAGATCTATGTTACACTTTTAATAAAAAATATAACTTGTATCCTATATAAAAAGAGGAGATGCATTTTGAACACCTCCTAATAATCTCATGCCTAACTTTAATATACATTTACATCGAAAACATATGGATGATACTCTGTGCCAGATACATATCCCTCCACATTATATGATGGTCCTTCTGAAAATAATCCTTTTCTTTCATTAGCTAGCATTTTCACGAAATAAGAACCATCCGCTTGTTTTTCACACGCTAAAACTCCAGTAGCAGTGTGTATTTTCAAATCTATAGGATAATTCTTTTCAACATACTCAGCTAATGCATGCTTAGCTGTATATTCACTTAACTCTTCATCAGATGTTGCTTGATTATCATTTGAAGACGAGCTAGAATCTTCTACTGTATCATTATTTTCTGAGTTCTCTGAATAATCATTCTCTTCGTAAACTTCACTTTCTTCATTCTCCTCAGCAGGCTTTTCTACATGATATTTTATAACTACTTTACTATCACTATAAAACTGACTGCTTTTGGTAAAACTCTTTTTCCCACTAATAGATACAGATTTAACTTTATTAATATCAGCACTAGAAGACTCTAAATCTTCTATTTTTTCCCCTTTAATATTTTTAAAACCTGCATCCTTAAATTTTTTCTTTAAACTTTTATAAGTATAATTCTGAATATCTGATGACTCCACTGGAACATTTATATATTTTACTAATTCATCTACATTAATTTGTGATGTGTGACAAGAAATTTTAAACTTGAATTTTGAATCCTTTTCTACTGTAAAGCTCTTCTTACCATCAACTTCTGAATCAATTCCATCTTCATCATGTTTTTCAAAATGCATTACATGTTTTCCTTTATCTAAAGACTTACTAAATTCAATCGTGTCTCCATGATCAACTTTATCCATTTGCTCGTCATCTAGGTAAACCTGTACATCATATTTACTTAAAAATAGATTTCCCGCACAAACAATTTTAAAATCAACTTTATATTTAGTACTATAATAACTAATATATACCTCATCATCAGCATTAAAGGAGTCTTTCTTTTTAAATGAATTATCCCCTTTGATTTCTATTTCTTTTATAGTTCCTCTCTGATCATCTTCACTTACATCTTCTACTTCATCAACATTTATATTAGTAAATCCTGCGCTTTTGAATTTCCTATATATGTTTTCGTAGGATTCTCCAACTGCTGATTTTCCATCTACTGGAGCACTCACTTGTATCACATTTTCTACTTCAGCTTTTTTAGAACCACAACCAATCAAAGTCAAAGACATTGAAAATACGATAACCAACCCAATAATTTTTTTCATTTTCTCTCCTCATTCCTGTTAATTTTTTTTGTAAAACAATAAAAGATATTATTAAATATTAATCTGCATATTCTGTAAGAATCCCCCAATGTTTGTGGCTGTCTTTTCAGAATCATCCGTAAGAAGACCATCATCTGTTAGAATAGGTGTATCTAAAATAGTTTTTATAGAAACTGCAATACTAGCGCAAGAAGCAATTGTTTTCTTTGATTCTAAACCATATTGTCTATAATCATCACCTTCATTTTGCAGGATATCTTCCATTTTATAAATTTGTGGAAGAAAATAAGAATCTAAACGAGCCAATAAATTATAGAACATATACGTTCTTCTTCGAATAGTCTCACACTGTAATGATGCCGTTTCTAATTGGGAAGCAATCTGTATAGCCTCTGCTCTGTTTGTATAAGCTTTATCTAAGCCTTTTTTTGCGGTATGTCCGGCAACAAGTCCCATAACCATAAGTGCTGGTCCTGCAACTAATCCACCTAAAACCGCAGTACCTCCAGCCATACCTAAACCTCCTGCTGCTAATGATCCACCACCAAAGAAAGCAAGAGTTGCATTGGTAGCTGCAGCTCCACTTAATGAAGCAATTGCAGTTCCTGTTGAGGCGACAGCTAATGCTTGAGCCGCACCATAAGCACCAAAAGCCGCTAGTGCTCCACCTGTAGTTCCAACCACTGCTCCACCTGCTAATGAACCAGCAAAATTCACCATGGTTTTTAGTTCAACAAATTCTTTTTCATCAATATGAAATTTGTTCAGTTCATCCAAACCTTCTGTGTCTTTGAAATCCACATTTTTTATTTTTGTAAACGTATCAAGAAAAGAAGCAATATTACTATTTAGAACAAACATTTTCTCTTCACCAAGACTACTCAAGGAGTTGCCGCAAGCAAGTCTTTGGGCATTAATTCTATCTGTAGCTTCATTTACTATTTCATTGGCATTCAAATTAATTTTCTTAGCATTTTTTGTATCAATACCAGCCTTAACTGTTGTACCAACACCAACTGTACCAGTCACAGCCGCAATTCCAATAAATAATAATGGTAATGGCATATTCCTGTACCTCCTTAAAGCGTAATGATATCTTTGATGCTTTCAAAGATAACTCTTTTTCTGTTTTCTAATTCTTTAACTATAGCTTCAATTGTTAAATATGGTTTGTCCGTTGTTTTAATCCAAGCTAATTCTTTTTCTAGATCCATCAATGTAACTAAACTGCTTTCCAATTCAAGGAAGATTGCCTTATCAATATTTAGTTTTCTAACAAAATACTTTATCAATCTTCTTTCTGCTTCAGCATAATTCTCATCACTATAAGCGAAAGCCAATAAATTCCATAATACAAATTTAGGTGAAACACAAACATCTTCACTTTTTATAGGAGTTAACAAAAGATCTTCTACTGCTTCTTGAACCACATCGTAATAATCCACAGCATCAATAGTATTAACTACACTTACCTTGCATTCTTCTACTAATATTTCTTTTAAACTAGCAAAATCATTAACAAAATCATTTCCTAAAACATCAAATTTATCCTTTTCTTCCTGACTAACACTACCATCTACAGACATAAGATAATAAATTATTTTCAATGCACTATAAAGAGGAATCTTTTTCACATCCACAGGCAACAATGGTGTTTCTTTAGGTTTAGTTTCCTTTTTTTTAAAGATTTCCTTTACCTTATCCTTATCAATTTCCTTAGCCGTATCCCTTACTGTTTCAGCAACCTTTTTAGTTGCATTTCCTGCTTCATTCAAAGTCTTTTTTAATGTTTTCCCAATATCAATTTTAGCCATAAACCCATCCTCCATTAAAACTGAAGCGGAATATCCGATTCCATTAAGTTATCAAATTCCTCTTGATTACTAAACTGAGGCTCTCTACCCAATACCTTTAGTATTTTGACATTTCCACTAATCACTAAATTCGAATCATTTGATTCTATACCTTCTTTAATAGAATCAAGACCATTCATAAATTCTTCAATATCTTCAGCAAGATAATTAGAAACCGTTTCTTCTAAACGCTTTTCAAATTCATGAAGCTCTTTAAGGAATATCGAAGCTTTAGCCTCTGATAAAATCATCTTTTCATGAATTAACTGAGCTTCTTTTTGATCATTACGAACCTCTTTTACAATAGCCAATACAGAACGCCCTGCACCTACATAATTGTATCTAGCTACAAATTTTCCCGAGAATAGAACCCAGTTAGCACCTGATTCAATGGCTGCATGAACAGCTGCATCTGCAGTATCCGCCACATTAAATGTCATACTAGCAATCATCAACATTCGATCTACAGTTCTATTATTGAATGGAATTACTTCGTGCCAATCTACTTTTTCACCCAAAGACTGTCTTCTTTGCAAACCTCCTAAACGACCTACAAAATAAAGAATTCTTATATAGATTTCATTGAATGCGACAGGAATCAATTGTTTACCTGCAGCTTTTAAATATGCCAATTCATGACGCATATCTATCTTTTGATTTTCATATAAATCATTTACAATCGCTGTTAGACCGGTATCTTTTAATCCTGGTAATGAAGCCACTTCATACAACATTGAAATAAAGACACCTGGAATTCCCATACCAGCTCCAGCTGTATTTTTGGAACCACCCATGTCACTAACTAAATGTCCAAACCAATTGTCTATACACTTAGCTACTTCAATCAACATAGGTATAGACGCTGCAAAATGAACAATCTTTTTCATCGATTCCGATTCTTCTGGTTCTGAATTTGTTTCAGCAATAAAAGCCAACCAATTTAAAATACCAGAAAGTATAGCTGGCACTAATACTTCAATAACATCCTCTACATGTGTATCAACAAGTTCAAAATGTAACTCACCATTTTTATTCACAAAACTACCAAAGCGAAGAAATTGAACAAGGATTGAAGTTGCTAATCCTATTGGTGTGGGATGATGTGCCAAATCAGCCAAATGATGATTTTTTGCGGATACCCCAATTCCTTTACCCTTCCAAACATTATCCTGAGCAACCTTAAATTCTTTCTCTAAATCTGAAATTGCATCTTTCAAACGATCGTTATCAAAACCTCTTGCCTTCGCATATTCTTGAATAAATCGATTCACTTGCTTATGAGAAAATGCTATATCTCTTCCAGATACTACTGTTTCCCCTACAAACACAGAATCAATAAAGCCTGCCATTATTCCACTAAATACAGACACAGCATAATCTATATTATCTGCTTTATTCGTATAACGAACCAGTTCCTTATTTAACTCTTCAAGACGGGCATTCAATACATCTAAATCAATATTACTACTTGTATCCTTAGACTCTAATTTTACTTCTGCTGATACAACTTCTTCTTCACTAACTTTTTCTTCTCTTACATATGTCCCATCAAGAATTCCAGAATACTGTTTTGTCTTTGTCCATTCAAAACATTCATACGCACGTGTAGCCAATCGAGGATGACTATCCCCTTTTATAATCATTTGTTCCAAGAACTTATTTGAATCTGACTCTTCTACAAAACGCTTTAAATCTAAAGCCTGCTTCAAAAATTCTTCACGATTAATATTATCGTAACCATGAATGCGAAGTAACATATCTATTGTTTGATTAGGACCACCATCACAAAGAACGGCCGCTCTATCTGCCGATAATTCACTACAACGATACCAGTACAATAACGCATTTACCAAAGTTGGCGTTACATATTTTCTTACTGCATCAATCTTCATTAAAGGACTACTATCAATACCATTTAGCAATTGAATAGCCATAGAATGATAAAGCACGTGATTACACGCAATATGTCCACACTCATGTGCAATCACACTTGAAACCAATTCTATTGGAACTTTTTCAACAAGTTCTGAAGTAACACAAATATAAGGATTTGTACTACCTGAAGTCCACGCATTCATCTCTTTTGACTTAATGTAATATAAATCAGGAATTGAAATACCAAGCTTTGCGCAAATAGGTGGTAAAAGATTATAAATTTCCGGCATTTGATTTTCGTTCAAACGAATAGCCGAAGAAAGTTTACATATCTTTTCTACTTTCTCATCCACATTTGCCATATACGCCTTCTTAAACTGAACAAACTTAGGAAAACGATTCAACGCATCTAAAGCCGTTCTGTCTAGATCATGCATATACAATTCTGATCTGTAAATCATAGTATTATCTCTCTTTCTTTTTATCTGGTACGAACTCCACGATATCGCTCAACTGACAATCTAAAGAAGTACATAACTTCTCCAAAACAGTTACTTTTACATCTTCATCCTTTCCAAGTTTTGCCATCGCATTTGTAGTAATACCCGCAAGATGAGTCAGTTCTGTCTTTGTCATATTTTTATCTATTAACATTTTCCAAAGCTTATTATAACTAATTGACATATACGTACTTCCCTTCTTTGTTTTATCAATTTCAGTATAGCACTACGTAACACTTTTTCAAGAAATTCTTGAGTTTTTCAAGTTTATTTTGAATTTATAACGCAAAAAATACTCAACACCTATTTATAGTAATATACAAACAAACATAATCATGTTACACTTTATATGTTCCGTGAGTTGGCACCATTTCACAAAATATTCAAAGCCAACTCTTTTTTATACTCAAAAATATAACCGTTGCATTTATGCAACGGTCAAAACAATTATAGCAAGATTCATTTCTTTAAAATATTATTTCGCCAACAAAATAAAAAGTTGACGTATCTCCGTAATTATTACCTTCATACTCTAACAGACCATAATGCCATTCTTTTCGATAGTCCATATCATCATACGTTTGACCAAACAACATAATAGGCTGATCATATATCACCATTAATTTTCCATTTTTTAATTTACATTTTCTTTGCCTTTTTCCAATCTTTATAAAATTCTTATCGATGCGTCCAACCTGTTTAAATTCTGTAGCCGTATAACTACTCAAAACAGACAATTTTAAGCCAATTTTTATACTTCCACTAAAAAGAAGGATATATCTGTTGTTTATAATATAACAATCAAGTTCTCGTCTGCCTCCACTAGAAAATTCATACATGCCATTATTCCATCCATAACCATCTTTCTTATAATAATATCCATGTTTTAAATTAGTTAATAACTCCCTAGTGGTTGTGTCACAGCGTAAATAATGGTCTTCATAATTATTCGACTTTTCCAATAACTGACGGACTTCATGATAATAATCCTTTTCTATAGACATTTGTTCATATTCACTTATTAATCCTTGTGTTTCTGTTTTATTATTCATCAAGCTGCTCCTATTCATATAAATGGTAATACTTTATAAAGTCATCGATATCATCCTCACTGTATTCCGAATTTTCATTAAACTCAGATGGATAAGAACTATACTCAGGTAAGTTTTCAAATGTTCCATCTTCTGAATAATATATTATTCTTCCATCAACAAATTCTCCTTGTTCATCCGTACCATCATATGATAGAAGCACCATATTTCCTGTACTAGTAGAAATAATATTTGAAATAAATAAATCTGTCAGTCTAGTACTATCCATAAATGTTTTGTAAGCCTTTGAAGCTGATAAAAGCCTATTTTTTTCTGTAGGATCATATTTACTAGTAATAGTTAAAGGCAAAGAATATGTAGTTTTATTTCCAGCTCTGTCTTTTACACTATATACTATTTCATAATCTCCTTCTTGATGTTCAACAACATTACTATTTTCTTTTTTTATTTTATCTGTGATATTTCCATCAAGATTATCTTCAGCAGACAACCCCATTTGAATGCGATCATAATCAACATTTTGACTAGCATCCATTGTAATGCTATCCAACTTATACTTAATTATAGGTTTAGTTTTATCCTTCTTTATTTGCTCTTTTAAACTGTGTTTTTCTTCTTGTCTTTTTTCTAATGCCTCATCTATTTTTCTGCTTTTCGTATTTGAACAACCATATGTACTTAAACATAGCATAAGAACTACTGTTAATGTAAAATATTCTCTCATAACTAACCTCTGCGTCTTTATATATGCATATAATAGCATATATAAACATTATAAAGATATATCTTCTACTAACTATTGGATAGTGCTATAATGAGGCTAAGAAAAAAACAGAAAGAGGTTACATTATGAAATTAATTAACAAAATTTTATCAGCAGTAGTCGCCTCTACTTTGTTATTTGGCTGTTCAAGTAATGAAGAAGATAAAACTCCTGGTGATAAAGAATTTATTCTTAATGTCGAAAAGGCATTAGAAGATCGTTGGGATGTTGCAGATGAAACGGACGCTAATAATTTAACAGGAGCAAAACAACAACGCGCTTTTGAAAAAGCAACAGACGTTGAATATGATGCCATAGGTAAACTAAGCAAATATGAATTTGAAGACAAGGATTTGAAAAAAGCAGCAGAAATCTATATGAAGGGGCTTGATTTACAAAAAGAAGGTGTTCAATACGTAGGAACAGATGATTATAATAATCAGAATAAAACATGGATTTTAGGGATGAATTATAGAATTGTTTCATTAAAAACATTTGAAAAAGATTTTGGATTAACAGTTGGTTCAAAATACAAAGAGGATTTTGATGACATGTTAGCCCAATATTCAGTTGCAAAAAAAGAAGTTGCTATTCAAGAATTTGTTAATGATTTACAATCCAAAATCACCTATACAAAAGATGAAGCAAAATCTGATGAATACACAACATACTATACTACAGTAATAGAAAACACTACTGAATATACTATTGATTCATTGCAAATTCAGATTAATTTCCTAGACGGTTCAGGTGTAGTTATTGACCAAGAAAATGATTTCTTAGATAACTTTGCTGCAGGATCTAAAGTTCAAAGTTCAATAATGTATTTAAATGATACTGAACCAACAGAACTACAAGTTACTGTATCTGCAGGTTTCTAAAATAGTTTATAAGTTAAATAAAAAGCAAATTCGAATTTGAATTTGCTTTTTATTACACTATTTAAAATATGAAATTCTATACCCCTCTTCCAAATACTCCACATCAAGATCAGGAAGCTTATCATTGAAATAATTCACCATGTTTTTTAAACCACCAATTTCACAACCCGCATGATTTACTACAATCATAGGCAAATCATTATCAATCGCATATTGAGCATCTTTGTAGTTTGTGATTCCATCATCCGCAACAATCACTACATCTGGATTGAATTCTAACATTTCAAAGATATCTGTTCCAGCACCAGTACCCATGGCTAAATGAGATACTTCTTTATTTACATCCCCAAAAACATAAACACCCTCTTCGCCGTCTTCTTTTAATACATTAGCCACATGCGTTGCTAATTCTGAAACGGTTTGTTTAGGAATATTTGCAGATTGATAATACGAGTTAATCACTCTATCCTTAAAATCAAAACCAAGATTTTTAGCCCATACATCACTCACACCATATTCAGGAATAGAATCCCAAACATCATGACAACGATACACACAAATATTACCCTTACTTAATAAGTCTTTCTTATGTTCAACAGACTCTACTAATTTAGTTTCCAAATGCGTTCCTGTCGTATAGAAAATATTCTCATGAGAAATAATGAAGTTAATCCCCTTTTCCAATGCCTGTTCAATCACCCTATTTGTAGCCACCCAACAAATACCAATCTTCTTTACTTCTTGATCATCATCACCAAATAAAACACGATCCCTTGTACAACGATTCCAACGAACCCAAGTACCCTCTTCTTTTAAACATTCAATTACATCTTTAATCTTCATAACCATAAAACCCCTCGATAATCTTCTTAATCTCAACCAACTCTTGATTGAAATCATCAAATTCACCCACTAAGACCCTTACTTCTTCACAATCTAGTACTACATCACTACTATTTTAGCTTATTCAATACACATTCCAACAATTCATAATCCTCATCTGTCATCTACCTTAAGCATCATAAAAGCCGTCACATTATGCAACGGCAAGTCTTCTATGAAACATATATATATGAATAGCTAATAAACAAACCAATACAATCGACACTGTTCTATGAAGAATTAATATCATTGGATGTTCAACCATAATCAATCCTAGTATTCCTAAAACAAAGGATAATATAGTTAATACAATAATAAGAATATACTTCAAATCCAATCTTTTTCTATACAGGAACACATGAATCAAAGCCAATACTAAGAATAAGGTAGAAGCCAATTTATGAACTATGATTCCAGTAATTGGAACCATAATAGTCAAAACAAAGCTAATAGCGAGTAAATAATTCAAAACCCTTCTCATACTGTCTTTACTCCAAACGTAAAATAAACCATATGAAAAATCCAAACAATCAATAAAACAATATTTCCAACGACAATGCCCTTCAATCCCATCATGATAAATCCAATGCTCGTCAATAAAGTTACTGAACACATAATACGAACCATTGCTTGTTTCGTCATACCATTCTTCATATTGTTATCTTTATACAACTTCGTATTCTTAAACCAACCATCCAATTTTTCACTTGATTTTGCAAAACAAAAAGCTGCAAGCAACACAAAAGGAACCGTTGGAAGAATCGGTAATATTACACCAATAATCCCTAACCCTAATGATATGCATCCAATCATGATATATAGAATCTTTCTCATTATACCTTCATAGTTAGACACATCTAACTCATATCTCATAAAAGAAGTCATCTCTTGTTAGAGATGGCTAACTTGTGATTATTCTACTGAATTTACGACTTGTTGTCAACATTGAACAATCCGACATCCTAATTTACACAAAATTCACATTCCAAAAAATTCATTACAAGTTTGACCATTGTTTCCTTTTCTTCTGGTCTAGACTCTGCAATCATTAAAGTAATGGCAACTAAAGCACTATCTGAAATAATCTGTTTACCATCTATAATAAGATGTTTATTCTTATTTAGAAATTCTAAAAATATGGATGCACCAATACGTTTACAACCATCCACAAAAGGATGATCTTTTATTAAGAAATAAAGTAAGTTTGCAGCCTTTTCCTCAATACTTGGATACAATTCAGTTCCAAAAACATTTTGATAGATAGCTGCCAAGATTCCATTAAGCTTTCCATACTCTTTTTCAACACCAAATACATCTGAAAAATTGCCATACTTCATAGTATCAATCAATTCACGACATTCTTCGTAGGTTAAATGATAATTCGATGCTACACCATTTGGTTTTGGAATGGTTCCATGATCATAATCATCTAGAAGAGTTAATGCATTCGAATAAGCTTCAATCACATTCAACACTTCTTTTTCTTCAATATTAAGAGTCGAAGCTAACATTCTAGATTGAATCGCAATTGTTTTGTTTAAAACATCTAAACGTTTTTGATTCACTGCATAGCCTTTAATCATGTAATCTTTCAAAATGGAAGTTGCCCATTTACGAAAGATAATGCCGTTTTGTGATTTTACTCTATAGCCAACGGAAATAATCATATCTAAGTTGTAATAATCTATTTCTCTTTTTATATTTCTAGAGCCTTCTTTTTGAACTGTCGCAAATTTTGCGACAGTTGAAGAATCAAGTTCTTCTTTTAATGCATTATTAATGTGCTTACCGATTGTTTTAACGTCTCTGTCAAATAAGATTGCTAATTGATTTCGATTTAACCATACAGTTTCTTCATTTGGCGAAACCGTTACATCAATCTGTAAATCACCATTTACAAACTTAATTATTTCATTGCTCATATATACTCCATTCTTTTTTATTCCAATGACCTTTATAATTAATTTCTTCCTTGATCAACAAAACCAAATCAAAAAAGCTATTACTATATCGTTTGCATAATCCCCTGTTTAAAAACATAATACAAGCAGAGAAAAGCTACTGGAAAAGCAGTGGTTCCTCTGAATTTTTCAGTGTAAAGACACTCGTTTAATCCTTCGGCTTGGTGAACGAGTGTCTTTTACATTTTTCTATAATCAATAATGTAATTCTAAGTATTTCTACTATGGCCAATTCTCAAGAGCAACATCAATGTACAGATAAATATACATACAACACGTCATTGTGCAAAATCGGAATCATCGAGAACTCAAGATATCATCCTTTTCATTCAGAGGGTTCACCGTTACTACATCCAGTAGCATTTCTAATTATAAAACTTCAATGTGAAAACATTATTAAATCGCGTAAATTTCTAAAAAACATTTCATATACATTAAATAAGTCACCAGTTATCAGGTGACTTGTTGTATTCAATATTATTTTTCTGCAATATGCTTCGCATCCAAGCCATAGTAATCCAATTTAAAAATTCCAGGAAAATAGATGCACCAATACGTTTACAACCATCCACAAAAGGATGATCTTTTATTAAGAAATAAAGTAAGTTTGCAGCTTTTTCTTCAATACTTGGATACAATTCAGTTTCAAAAACATTTTGATATAGCGCCGCAATTATTCCATTTAATTTACCTGGTTCTTTTCAACACCAAATACAGAAGAAAATCCACCATACCCCATTGAATCAATTAGAATTCTGCACTCTTCATAAGTCAACTGATAAATTGAATTTTTACCTTTTGTTTTAGAAACACATCCATGATCATAATCATCTAAAAGAGTTAATGCATTAGAATAGGCTTCAACAACATTCAACACTTCTTTTTCTTCAATATTAAGAGTCGAAGCTAACATTCTAGATTGAATCGCGATTGTTTTATTTAAAACATCTAAACGTTTTCGATTCACTGCATAGCCTTTAATCATGTAATCTTTTAAAATGGAAGTTGCTTTTTTAGAATTCACACGATAGCCAACTGCAATAATCGCATCTAAATTGTAAAAGTCCATTTTACGAGTTATTTTACGACTGCCTTCCATTTGAACTTGTTCCATTTTGGAACAGATTGCTTAACTCCAACAACACGCATTTTTTGCGTGTTGTTCTCTTTTTCAACTTCTCGATCTTTAAATATGTTATTAATATGCTTACGAATTGTTTTTTCATCACGATCAAACAACTGATGTTAACATATTTATAGGACAGGTAAAATATCTCGAATTTGATTCACTGCATAACCTTTAATCATGAAATCATGAAGAATAGATGTCGCCCATTTTCGGAAGATTACACCATTTTGTGATTTTACACGATAGCCAACAGAGATAATTACATCTAGATTATAGTAATTAATTTCTACATTTGAAATTCTATCTTTTCCAGTACGTGGATCATAACGCTTTAGTTGAGTTGCATTTTTTGCAACTGAGCTAATTTCATCTAATTCGCCTTCATTAAAAATATTTTTTATATGTCTATAAATTGTTGATTTATTTTTATTGAATAAAGTACATAATTGATCAACAGTTAACCACACAGTATCTTTATCTGGAGTTATCGTAACGTCTAATTCTAAATTACCATTCACAAACTTAATTATTTCATTAATCATATGTACTCCAATCTTTTTATATTTAAATGACCTTTATAATAATTAACAAACTCTAATCAAAAGAACTACCTCATTTGCATAATCTTCTATTTATAGCTATAATACAAGCAGAGAAAAGCTACTGGAAAAGCAGTGGCTGCTCTGAAATCAAATTAATGCTGAAGCACTAATCTTTTTCCATTGTCACTGGTGATTAGTGCTTTTTGCATTTTTCTATAATAATCAATGTTACTTTTAGTATTTCTACTATGGCAAATAACACAAAAGCAACATCAATATGTAGATATATATACATAAGCTAGAAAGATCTACTTACCTGGAATTCAAGATTCAAGGCTTCAAAACTCCTTAACAAGAGGCAACCACCAACCACATCCAGTAGCCAATTTCAATTATAAAACTTCAATGTGAAAACATTATTAATTCCCGTAAATTTGTTGCTTTTATTTCAAATCAAAAAAAAAGAGTAGAATGAATCATCTCATTCTACCCCTATATTTCATTTTTCAATCAAATCTTCTATCTTACAACCAAATACTTTAGAAATACAATACAACTTATCTACACTCGCCTTATTAATATCTTTATTTCTTTGTTCATACAACTGAATCGAACGAAGACTTACACCAGAAAGATTCGATAATTCTTGTTGAGTATAACCATAAGTAGTTCGAATACGCTTTAAGTTTGTTTCCACATAATACTCTTTCATTTTAGAATCCACAATATCTACAAACTTAGAAATATCCGCCTCATGAAGTGTATAATACATTCTTTTCAAATCTTCAAAGCTTAAAACATTAAATATCTCTTTAAAACTTCTGTCTGAATACCATTGGTAATAGGCAACAGCCCAACCAATCCAATACTCACATGAACGACTATAGTTTACTTCAGATTCAATATTCAACTCTTTTTGCATGGTCTCAAACACAATTTCATGTACAAGCTCGATGCCACTTTTACCCGCCACACAGGCAGGCTCCCCATTTTCAATACGTTCACTAAATGAACTTACGACAAACATCTTCACAAAATCATCACCTGAAATATGACAAGTATTGATGGCATAATCAAAGGCATCTCCTAACATTGTTTGTGCATTATTTACATATATTTCTTGGTATGCATGGATCATCATTTGTAATGCCCCCTCTTATAATATCTTGAATAAACAGTCCATCCATTTCTTGATCAAGCATTTTCAAATAATATTGGTTCACTTCATCATTTCTTGCTTTACGGAAATCATAATATTGATTTTTATCAGCAACCTCATACCCTTCAAACTTTAAATTTGAAAACGCAAACTGCGACTTAATGACAATCTGTTCTCCTAATTTGCCCAATCTCATAGCTTGTGCGAGTTGCTCAACTGAAATTGTATTATTCAAGAAACTTTCTGCATAATCAAAATAAGAATCATCCGCACGATAGCCTATAATCAAGTCATATGCATTCACATTGATACTAAAATAATCAATCAAATATTGTTTTGCTCGTCTAGCCACAGGCGTTTTAATTGAAAAAAGACGATGCTCTACCAATATCGCAATCCAATTTAAAATCGTATAATCCGAACTATTCAAATTCAAAACCTTCAAATACTCTGTATCCAAAGTATACTTATTAGAAAATCCATCATTTAACGAAGAAATCGCCCATTCTTTTGCCAAATCATTACTTTCTGTACAATAAAATCCCAAACCAAAATCATTATTCTTTTTACCAACACCAAATATTGGATTATCTATTATTTTTTCAGATCCATGGTACAAAATTATTTTATTATCCATTAACATTTATCTCCTTCAAACCAATTATATCACTGTAGTGATAGTAAGAAAACAATGAAAACAAATTACAACACTCATTTTTTGTGAATTCTTCTAATTCAAAATCATCAATCACTCTAATCCTTATCGAATCAGAGAAAACGAAATTTGAACGAAATTGGAAGAAATAATTCCATTGACACATATTACAAATTCTTTAAAGTATTATTGATATGTTTATCAATTATGTATATGCTAAAATATAGAAAAGTAATAAGACAAAGGATACACAGTGTATGAAACAAATCAATTTTATATTTACCAAGAACGGATTTCATATTGATGAAACAAAAGAAGAGCATACTTCAAAATGGGCTGAAGCCTTCAAAAAATACAAATATTCTGCACTTTATGAATTAGGGTTTGAAAACAATCTAAAGGGATTGACTCCTAGTGCTTTTTATTTGTATCAACTATCTTTGAAATTCATTGAACTTTTAAGTAATCGTCCTGAACTAGAAGTAGCTAGAGAAGATACTAAAGTAGAAGCATCTAATGAAGACTTAGAATATTTAATGTCTATTATTCCTTTTGCGATTGGTACAGAATTCATTGATGAAAAGTGGATTCAGAACTTATTTGAAAAGTTAAATAATCAATTCTGTTTGGACATGAAATCATACAAGGGTACAGTTCAAATGTATCTTCAGGAAAAATCCCAAGATTTAAAAGTCGCAAAACGAATCTATTTTCATTTAGTCGAAAACGAAGAGGATCCAGACTTTCCATTTGCGTTTCTAGCGACATATGCCACAAAAGACAAGGAAAATCGAATTGTTCATATGCCACTAAAACATGCACTCGTCGAATATAAAAATGATCAAGAACAATTATTGAATTTATTATCTTGCCTAAATGTAGTCGCTCAAAAGAATACTTTGATTGCCCAACATATGGAAACCGGTGATTTATTTCATCCCATCAAATTAACAAGTAAAGAAGCCTATTCTTTATTAAAGAGTGTTCCTGATATTGAGGCTTGTGGCATTAAGTGTAGAGTACCAAATTGGTGGAAGAAAAAGTATTCTTCTGTAAAAATCAATGTGAATATTGGAGATACCAAACCATCCATGTTTGGCTTTGACTCCATACTATCCTTACAACCATCTCTAATTGTTAATGGGCGTGCCCTCACAAAGAAAGAAATTAGTGAACTTTTAAAAATGGAAGAAGGACTTGCATGGCTTAAAGGTCAATGGGTAGAAATTAATCATAATAAGCTTCAACAACTTCTTGAACAAATGGAACAATATGATGGAACCATCACTTTAAAGGAAGCTTTGACAAAAACATATATGTCTAATGATGATGATATTGATGTCGATATGGGTATACAGATATCAAACGGAAAATGGTTAAGGGATATTCTTGGAAAATTAAAGAATCCTTCAAAAATCAAAAACAAGGCGCAACCAAAATATTTAAACGCAACCCTTCGCCCTTATCAAAAGAGTGGGTACAATTGGTTAAATCAAATGAATGATTTAGGCTTTGGAGCCTGTCTTGCCGACGATATGGGACTAGGAAAAACACTTCAAGTCATTTCATTTTTAGAGAAGATGTATGAAAAAAAGAAAGATGGACATGTATTATTGATTGTTCCTGCATCCCTACTTGGAAACTGGTCAAAAGAAATAGATCGCTTTGCCCCTAAAATGACATATTATATCCTTCATGGAAAAAACAATATTGTCCATGAAGACACATTTATCACAATCACAACATATGGAATGGCATTACGCAATGAATTTTTACAAGAAAGAGTATGGGACTGTTTGATTTTGGATGAGGCACAAGCCATTAAAAATCCGGCAACCAAACAAACACGTGCCATTAAAAAGATTCCTAGCCATATGCGCATCGCCATGACGGGTACACCTATTGAAAATGACCTATCCAATTTATGGTCCCTATTCGACTTCTTAAATAAAGGATTATTAGGTAGTGCATCTGACTTTAAGGAATACACAAAGAAAGTACAAGCCTATCCTGAATATATGACAAAATTAAAGATGATGGTTTCCCCATTTATTTTAAGACGTCTAAAAACAGATAAAACAATCATTTCAGATTTACCAGACAAAATGGAAATCACAGAACACGTGGATTTATCTAAACGTCAAGTTGTTTTATATCGCAAGGAAGTTGAAAAAGCGGAACAAAAAATATTAGATTCTACAGGCCTTCAAAGAAGAGGTATTGTGATTGCGTTATTGACAAAATTGAAACAAATCTGTAATCACCCAGACCAATTCATTCATGATACCAACTACAATCCAAAGGACAGTGGAAAATATGCGATGTTGAAAGAGTTGTGTGAAACCATCTATGAGAAAAGAGAAAGAGTCTTGGTATTTACACAATATAAAGAAATGTGCGAACCCCTATCCCAATACCTAGAATCTATTTTCCATAAGAAGGGATATATTATTCATGGTGGTATTCCAGCTAAAAAGCGTACGGAAATCGTTGAAAAATTTAATGACGAAAACACATACGTTCCATATATCGTATTATCATTAAAAGCAGCCGGAACCGGACTCAATCTAACAGCCGCCAACCACGTCATTCACTTTGACCGTTGGTGGAATCCAGCCGTAGAAAACCAAGCAAGCGATCGAGCCTATCGTATTGGACAAACCAAAGAGGTCTTTGTCCATAAACTCGTTTCAAATGGAACTATTGAAGAAAAGATTGATAAACTCATTGAGTCCAAACAAGAACTCGCAAATTCTATTCTTGCCTCTGGCCAAGAAAAATGGATTACAGAACTGGATACAAATGAACTAATGGACTTATTAAGATTGGACGTGTAGACTATGGCAAAATATTGGACAGCAAGCATGCAGTATTCGCAAATGAGCGTAGAAGAATTACAAAGAAAAGCACAAGAAAGTGTTAAAAACGCAAAAAACAAAGGAAAAGAAATGCATCCCATTATTGTGGAAGGAAGGCAAATCGCAAAAAGCTGGTGGGGCATGGCCTGGTGTAAAAATATTGAACAATATGCCGATTATGCCAGTCGTATCGAACGAGGAAAAAGATATGTTCGTTCAGGTGCTGTTGTGGACTTACAAATTGTTAAGGGTAAGGTAAAAGCTCGTGTACAAGGCACAAGAAAAACACCGTACAAAGTAGAAATCAACATCAGCCCACTCAAAGAAGAAGTTTGTGAAGACATCATTGAAAAATGTAGTTCACAAATCCAAAACTTACAAGAACTCGTAAATGGACAATTCCCAGAAAGTTTAAAAGAAATATTTCTATCCGAAAACGGACTCTTCCCAAGCCAAAGAGAAATCAGTTTCAACTGCAGCTGCCCCGACTGGGCCTTAATGTGCAAGCACGTTGCCGCCGTACTCTACGGAATTGGAACCAAACTCGACGAAAACCCATTCTTATTCTTTGAACTCAGAGGAATCGATGTCAATAAACTTGTAGATGTAACCATCAAAGACCACGTAGACTCACTACTAGAACATGCCAATATGCCACCAACAGATCGCGTAATGGATGATTCTTGTATCGAAACATTGTTTGGATTAAAGTAATACAATAAAGACACTCATTCACATGAACAGGTGTCTTTTATATTTTTTCAACATAGTGTATTCCATTACACTATGTTTTTTAGATTTGCATAACCACTCATATATCGATATAATACTTATACGGAAAGACTACTGGATACAGTGGTCACTCTGAATTAAGGTCAAAAGACAATAGTAATCCATTGGTGAGGGTGAACTAGTGTCTTTTACATTTTTCTATGATAATCAATGTGATTTTTAGTATTTCTACTAGTGCCATTAAACTCATGGCAAAATCAATGTACAGATAAATATGCAACACGTCCTTGTACAAAATCAAAATCATTGAGAACTCAAGATGTCATCCTTTTTATTCAGAATGTTCAACGTTACTACATCCAGTAGCCAATTTCCATTATAAAGGTCCAATGCGAAAACATTATGTATTCTAATACGATTGTTCCTATTTCATCTAAAACGACTTATTTTCATTGAATTAGATAGGATTCAACTTGACTTTTATATATATCAATTGTTTAATAAACATACAGAAAGACTACTGGATACAGTGGTCACTCTGAATTATTCTAATGTAAAGACACTAGTAATCCGTTGGCTTTGGGTGAACTAGTGTCTTTTACATTTTTCTATGATAATTAATGTAATTCTTAGTATTTCTACTAGTGCCAATAACCAAGAGCAACATCAATATATAGATATATATACATAGACATCTTCTCCTCTTTCAAAAAAATAGAAGGATCTGCCGAGAACTCAAGCAAATATCATTTTAAATTCAGAGGGTTCACCGTTACTACATCCAGTAGCCAATTCCTATTATAAAGGTCCAATGTGAAAACATTATTAATTCCAATAAATTTGTTGCGATTGTTCCTATTTCATCTAAAACGACTTATTTTCATTGAATTAGATACTCTAAAATTCATACAGAAAAAGAGAACGTCGAGTAGGCGTTCTCTTGAAGAAATTCTAAAATAATAATTGCAATCCCATCACAATGACCCACATATAAGCACAAGTCTTAGGAATCATCAATAAACCAATCTTTGGTTTTGTCTTAGACCACAATGTAACAGGGATGTAACAACCAAAAGAAATAATGATGGCTGCAACCATACGGTTCATATGTAAATCGTACATATTTCCTGAAATCGCATAAAGAAGAATTACACCAATTCCAGTTACGGCAAATACGGCATTACGAATCACAGAAAGCTTCCTATTTCCTTCTTCTGAAGTCCAGTTATTTTGTGGTAAGAAACATACGACAATACGAATAATAGCTGAAATCCAAATCATAGCCTCAACCCAAAGTGGAGCTTGTAATGTTGGAAATGTTAATTTCCAGATAAACAATAAAATAATATAGAATATAGTCATAGTGATTGAAGATACTTGCAATCCAATTCCAAGCTGTCTTTTAATTTTATCATTTGTACCATACACAGCCCTTTTAATACGAGGAACCAAGTGGAATGCGTCTCCACCACACAACGTTAATGTTAATACACCATATAATATGAACAATGGATTTCCTTTCGATATACAAAAAATAAGATTCCAGTAATTAAGTCAAAAATCAAGTAACAAGCATCAAAAATGGTTTCCATTAAATCAGACATTTTTTTCTTTTGAAATCATCCTTTCTGTATTGTCATACACCTTTTGAAATACACTCATAAACACTTTGATTTCTTCTTCACTAAGACCTTCAAACATATCTTGCGTAAACTCCTTTTGCGCCCATATTCCATCTTCAATGCCTTCATTAGTCAATTGTAGTAAATGAATAGTTACATGCTTTTTATTATCTTTGTCGACTCTTCGCTCAATAAAGCCACGATCTTCTAATACTTTAAGTGAAGTCCAAACATGAGACTTTGTAGACTTACGAATACGAACAATGTCCGCAGCCGTATTGTACGCAGGATTGTTTTGACGTACTCTCATCATTAAAATGACGAGATTCTCTTTCTCACAATGCGAGAAATGGAGCATCGCAAAGCTTTCAGCATGGTTCTAGACCTTGCATATAGTCTTTACATAGCTCTTGTTTTTCGAGCATTTCCAATCCATGTGGACTGTACTCTGTATACTCATACTCCATCCAGCAGGGCTTACGCCTGAGACCTGAACTAGATGAGGGATTCTTTAAGCTAGAATCCAAAGCATGATTTCATTGTGTGTCCACATTTTTTCATATTTAGAATCAATGTATCCTGCATTTTGACAAAGTGTGGAAAATCAAGATGACAGGCTTTAAAATCTGGTGCAGTCAATGTATCGTCAGTATGACAAATTAGAAAAGCAGAATACAAATCTCTTTGTACTTTACATCCTTCAATCGTTTTAAATCTTTCGTTTAAAGTAGGTTTAATATATCCACCCGTATCATGGTGAAGTTGAGAAGCACGATATTGATGAATATCTATTTCGTAGTATGGTATTCCATACTGTGTTGCCTTTGTTTTTAAATCAGTCTGCATAAGACCTGGAGAACGGTTCTTGATAGAGTGTCCATAACGCTTTTTGCGTTTGTATTTGCGTACCATCTTAAAAGAGCCGTCTTTTTGTTTAACTGCCGTTGCCTCATCTTTACGCTCTGTCTTCTTTGATTTCTTTTGAAGAGCCTTGAAGTTCATTGGCTCAAGGATGAATTCGCTTGTATTCTGAACGACTCTGTTGATAAAGGTATGATGTGAAGTCTTAATGTAAGCAGATTGTTTTCGATAGAGAACTCGAACTTGGCGTTTTAAACGTCTACATCGTTTTGTGGTTTTCCATTTGTGTTTTCCCTTTTTGACTGTACCATTCTTATTGTAGTTTTCTGGATTGTGCTTGCGCATAGAGGCATCTACCAGATTCTGCTTATGACGAATCTCTTTTTCATATTTAGCTGATTCTGGAGCCAGTTCTTCCAGATGAACCTCGTTGTTTGAGGCTGTCGCAATTGTTGATGTTCCAAAGTCCACACCTGTACGATGTCCACCATCTTCTGACAGTTTAATTCGTTTTGGTGCATCACCTCGAAGTGTGATCACTACATAATATTTGAATCCACTGTTGAATTCGATCCTCTTTAAAAATGAATAAACAACATCTTCTTTCAAATCAACAGATGAAATGATGCTCTGGATATATTCATTCTTTGGGATGCGAACTTTGTAGTAATGTTTCATAAAACAGATGGTATCCCATCTAGAAAGACGCACTCCTGTTACAGCACATTTTTGTTTGATACAATCGAAACTATTGTATCTTCGATAATGAAGATGACGCCCATCCTCAAAAAGAACCTTTTCTACTCCCTTATATACAGCTTCCGCTTCTGCCTGTGCCTGATGAGAGTTGATGTAGTTCTTGTATTTCTTTTGTTCTTTGGATACAAACTTACACAAAGAAGTCTTCGTAAGATTATACTCTTTTTGTTTAATACACATGATATTTGATAACTCTTTTTTCTTCTTTTTTTCAGAAGCTGACAGTTCAGAACCTTTCTTTTTAGAAAAGTCAGCTTTTCCATAAGCTTTGCGTGCATCCACATATTCTGTATCATGAAATAAAGCATTCAATCGATTTGTAGCATATCGAACCAACTGATTATGCATCTGATTCGCATAGAAAAAAGACTTCGACAAAAATCGTTTCTCAGATCCACTTAGTTCCAATTGAAAGTGTACTGTATACATATCGAAATCTCCTCATATTTTTTTACGACGTATTCTACGTATATATTATATCATGGTTCACGTATAGAAACAGCTGAAAACCAGTTACATACGTCATTCATCTCATGACTAAAGTCACGAGCGTTCTGACTTTAACAGTAAATAAACATTAATATATCATACTCCAACTGTCTTAACTGATATTTTTCGCAAACACCAGAAACCTTCATCTCATAATATCTCGTTATCGTTTTATGTTCATCCCAAAAGTGCATATGCACCCTCCCCATCGTTCTATTAAGAATGTTTTCGTTCTATAGCTACTCTATGGGTTTGTCAACAACTTTTTATTGACACTTTTTATGTAAAAATACTATGCTAACTATAAGGGAAGGGATCCAAATATGCATACACAAAAATCCAACTTTCAAACAATGAAATATTTCTTTTACATCTTAATGATTGCGATTTTAGGATGGTTTTGTTTCATGCAATTATTTGGTGCTAACGAACAAAACTATAACAACTCATCCAAATCCATAATCTATTCCGGTTCCTTTTACTGGAATAAAGAGGATGGTACGAAACAAAAAATAAAGGTTCCCGGAACCTATGAAGTAAAACCAGGCCATACCATGGTCCTGACAACAACCTTACCTAAAGACTATGATGAAACGTCTTTTGCGATTCGATCTTCTTTGCAGGACATTCAGTTCTACATAGGAGATTCATTACGCGCACAATATTCCACAAAAGATAAAAGAATGGCTGGTAAAAATTCAGCGAGTCGCTACATCTTTTGTCCTACAACCCATAAAGATGCAGGAAAAACATTACGCATTGAACTGACAACCTACACTTCAAATTATTCTGGCATTGTCAATGAGGTGTATTGTGGTAATAAAGCCGAAATTTGGCAAAATATATACAATACTCATGGAATATCCACATTTATTGCCTTCTTTATCTTATTTACCGGCATCACATCCATCCTGTTTGGCATAGCCCTAAAACATGTCTACCACACAACATTCGACATGGAATACTTTGGATGGTGTATGGTCATGGGCTCTGTCTGGATGCTTGGAGAATCCAAAATCCGACAACTCCTAGTTCCTAACGCATCCGCTTTAGCTACTTTATGTTTTTTGATGATCATGCTGAGTCCATTACCCATCTTGTTCTATGCGGACAACATGCAAAATGGCAAGCACCAAAAACTCTATCAAAATATTGGTTATGTAGTCATTTTAAACTTTATTGTTTCTTCCTTTCTCTATCTTACAAAAGTCAAAGACTTCATTGAAACATTGCCCGTTGCACAATTACTACTCGTCTTTGTATTTACCCTAATATTCATTCATTTGATGCAATACATACGCAAAAATAAACAAATAAAATCCGACTACCTTCTATTGATTGGACTCTTTCTAGTCCTAGTCTGTGTTGCCATTGAATCTGTATCTGTTTATTTTGTTGCAACTATTTCAGGTATCTTTATTGGCATAGGCATGATTATATTGCTCTTCACTAACATTATTCGTACCATCCAAAAAATTCATATCATAGAAGAAAATCGTCATCAAACGGAGTTGGAAATTGAAAAGAAAGAAAACAAAAAAATAACACTTCAAATGATGGAATCCCTTTCTACTACCATCGAAGCCAAAGATGAATATACGCGTGGACACTCAAGGCGTGTAGCCCAATATGCAGCCTTGATTGCCAAAAATATGGGTTGGACAAATGAAGAGATTCAAAACCTTAAAAACTGTGCTTATCTACACGATATTGGAAAGATTGGTATTCCAGACCAAATCTTAAATAAGCCTGGCAAATTAACAAATGAAGAATTTAATTTAATCAAACAACACACTACAATTGGACAAGACATCTTAAAAGATATAACGATCATTCCGCATATCGATGAAGTCACAAGAAGTCACCATGAAAATTATGATGGTACTGGCTATCCAGATGGACTTAAAGGAAATGAAATTCCAATACAAGCACGTATAATTGCGTTAGCCGACAGTTACGATGCCATGAATTCAAGAAGAATCTATCGTAACGCATTGAGTCATGAACGAATTTATCAAGAAATCCAAATGAATGCGGGTACGCAATTTGATCCTGAAATCACTAAAGTCTTCTTGAAATTAATGGACAACGGATCTTTATTTCACTTAGAACACGAAATACTTCCATCCCAAGAAGACACAATCAATAAGTTTATTTCCGATGTTGTGACAACCATGCAAGATCAGGAAGAAACAAAAAACATCGATTATCTTACAGGTCTTCCTGTTCGTAATGTAGGACAAAAACGCATTGCGAGCGCTATGCAAAAGACAAATGGATGTCTGATCTTCTTGGATATGGATAATCTTAAAAAAATCAATGATGTCTATGGACATAAAGCTGGAGACAGAGCCCTAAAAAGCCTGGGAAAACTATTGTTAGACATTTCAATACCTAAGATCGCATGTCGTATGGGAGGGGATGAATTCCTTCTGTTCTTACCACAAGTGAATACAGAACAAGCCGAAAATACAGTTTCAAATGTGATTGAACAATTCAAAGAAATCATTCAAGACGATAGTGAGACCCATTTTGCAGCCCTTTCTGCAGGCATGCTCATGTGCACTCGAAACGACACGTTTGCGGATGCCTATGCAAAAGCCGACAAAGCCTTGTATTATGTGAAACAAAATGGTAAGAACAACTATTCTTGGTACAACCAAATCCATTATGGAAACACAACCAACACAAGCTTAGATTTGAAACAAATCGCAAACTCCCTACAAAAAAGTGGAAGCTATTCAGGCGCATTACACCTAGAATATCGCGATTTCACAAGACAATATGAATACATACACCAATTGATGACACGAAACCAATGGAACTGTTATCTAGTCATGGTTACTATGGAAACTGTACAAGATACACTTCCATATATTGAAGAAATCGAAGAAGCCCTTGACCATATGGGTGAAGCTATTCAAGACAACATTCGAAAGGTGGATGTATGTACACGTTATAGTGCTATGCAATATTTGATTATTCTATCTCATCCTGCAGAAACACAAATTCCAAACATCATGTCACGCATTTTTATGGAATACTACAAGCTTCAGGATAGTCAGCACTTCACGCCTAGCTATGAATATATTTCTATGAAGAAATAATGGAGATCGACAATTTAGTCAATCTCCTTTTCATTTGACAACAACCACTTCCATGCAGGTATTACATCAATATGAATTCCATCACAATTTAAAGTAGTTTCCTCACTGTTTGTGATAAGAAGACACTTCGTGTTTGGAATGAAATCATTCAATTTCACAAATGCCCTAGTTTCACGTTCTAAAGTATCCACATCATCTAGTACTTGCATACTGACTTGTATAGCCAAGTTTTCACTAGGAACATAGAAATCTACTTCTATATTATTTTCAAAGAAATACACATTATCAAATCCATATCTTCGAATCAGCTCAACCGCAACCAAATTTTCCAATTGAGCCGTTTTACAATCCAACAACATCAATCCTAGTAACCCAGTATCCATGAAATAATATTTTGGTGATGTTTCTTTTTCAATAAGTTTTGCTGCATAATTTTGCAAAGAGAAAATAAGGTATGAATCCAACATATGCCCTACATAATTGATCACCGTTTGTTTTCCAATAGAAATACCAGCACTTTTCACTATATTCGTTAATCGATTAAAAGACAAAGCTTTCGTTACAGACTCAGCAATCTTCTTTAAAATTAATCGTACCGCGAAATCATTTGTAATTTTATTTCTCGTGATGATATCCTGCAAATAAACAGTTTGATAAATATTATTTAAGAATGGTCTTTTGTTTTTAATATCCACCAATTCAGGAAAAGCTCCATAAGTCACATAATCCTCATATTGACTTACAATATCAGCTCGTTGCTTCGTACTTATTTGATCAAACATGATATTCTCAATATGATTTGCACTCAAATATTCTGCAAATGAATAAGGATACACATTCATAACCATGAATCTTCCACCTAAAGTAGAAGCTATTTCTTTGCTTAACATCTTACTATTACTTCCTGTGATATTGATTCGATACTTCATATCCGCAACTCTACGAACAAATTTTTCCCAACCATCAACATTCTGAATCTCATCTAAAAATAAGTATGGTTTCCCTTTCGAACCAGAAAATTCAATACCAATCTCTAGTATTGTATTTAAATCATCCACACCAATCTCCAATAGACGCTCATCCTCGAAGTTAACATATACAATTTGTGACGATGAAATTCCATCATTCATTAAACTGTGAATCTGTTGATACATCATATATGATTTTCCAGTTCTTCGAATACCAACAAAACAATAGTTCACATTTTCCTCTAAATCATAATCCCTAGAAATCAATGGATTATCAAGATACATCTCCTTTTGATCTATTATTATTTGTTTCAAAACATCTCGATTCATATACATCAACCTTCTTTACCTTATCATATATAAATATTGTCTTATGTACAAGACAATATTAACGCTTTTTTGTCTTACTCGCAAGACAATATTCGTATATTATTGTCTTATCCACAAGACAAAAGCCTTCCGAACAAGTCGAAAGGCTAATTAAACTAATCTTCATATGTGATTGTTTTTGAATTAACAATCTTTTTAAATTCCTCAAACAACGGATGTTTAGGAATAGATCTTAATTCTTTACTAATTCTATATGCGAATAATTGGAATACTTGAAGATATGTTAGGGATACAGTATCTTGACAAGGATTTAGCAATGTGAGTACATGATCATCCTCGTATTCTTTGTTTGTGATGTAATATACACGATCTGATACAGCACGAGATGCTCTATAAATCTGATAAGAACGATCTGACGTTTCATCTTGTGCATCAATAATAAATACATTGTGCTTTGGAGACAATTGCAAATTTGGCCCATGAATATACTCCTCTAATTCATATCCACAAGAAACAATTTTTACAGTTTCCCCAATCTTTAGTGCCGCCTCCTTAGCAACTCCTTCAGCTGGACCACATCCTGCCGCATACATATTTTCCATAGACAACAAGTTCTTTCTGAACTTTTCTAAGAACGCTTCTTCACGAACAAAGTTTTCCTTTTGAATCGAAGCATAATTTTCACAATAGGCATCCAACCATTTTGTATCTACATCTTTACCCTGCTTTTCTAGAATCGCAAGCGCAAGTTTTATCAAGAATAAGGCAAGTGTTGTGACTCCCTTTGTCACAAATCCTTCTTTTTCTTCATCCACATATCCAATCAAAACTTCAGCATGATCTTTAATATCACTATTTAAATCCCCTGTTAAAGCGATTGTTTTACGATTTAATTTTTTTAATACATCTAACGCATCTAGTGCATTTTTACTATAACCACTCTGTGATACGACAAACACAAAGTCGTCTTCAGATAATCTTGGATAGTATGCGAATGTATATGGAGAAATAATTGTGACATCAACACCTAAATATTTTTCCATAATATATTTAGCACACCAAGACCCATTTCCACTCGAACCAGAAGCCACGATTTTAATGTTCTTGTAGTTTCCATCCACATATACCTGTGCCAATGTATCTGTTTGATCTTTATTTTTATATACCGAATTTAATATATCCTGCGTCTGCAAAATATAATATTCCATTGTTTCTAATTGTTCCATTTTTTTTCCTCGTTAAGCGCAAGAAACAGAAGTGAAATTATATTCGAAATCTATAGGAACCCTTATCACTACGAATGTAACAATGCGTATATTCAACGACGTTATTTTCTTGATCATACCCAATATATTGAAACCGATAGACAGGCTCTTTCATATTGCCCAAAAGCTTTGAAACACGCTCATCCGGAAATTGTACAATCAATGAACGATGAAAGTTATATGGATCATGTCCTTTTGTAGCCATAAAATCATATAGTGACTCTTTTGAAAAATCATATTCTTCAATGCCCTCTACATATTTGTATGGGATATATGCGATTTCCAATGAGAAAGGCTCATCATTGTAGTAACGAACACGCTCCAAACAATATACATCCTCGCCTTCTTCAAGTTTTAATCGTGCACGAATTGAAGTTGTCGGCTCAATCTTTTCAGACACAAGAACCTTACTGCTGATTGAATATCCCTGCGCTTTTAAAAAACTTGAAAAGCCACGGTGATCATTGGCATCATCATAAGTTCCCCAAGAAGGTTTCATAATTTGTTGCGCCACAAACGTTCCTTTATAAGGAACCTTCACCAATACACCATCCTCAATCAAAACATTAAGTGCTGAACGTACAGTCTGACGATTCACACCATATTTTTCAGACAAATCTCTTTCAGACTCCAAGCGCTCGCCTGGCAATAATTCCCCATTGTCGATACGATTCAATAAAGTATTTTTTAATTGTAAATATAAAGGTATACGTACATCCATAGATCAACTCTCCTCATCTGCATAGACAAAGCGGTTCATTCGCATCACAGACTCATGATAACTCTTATATTGATTGTCGTCTGTATACAAAAGACCTCGTCTTAATACTAATGGACTGTTCTCTTCAACGCCCAAATATTTACTTTCAGTTGGATTAGCATTTACTACAAGGATTTCCTGCTCCCCATGTGTAAACTTCACATTATAATCCTTTTCCAAAACAGAAAATAATGAATGATTCTCTAGATCTTTATCTAATAATCCCGGAAATTGTTCGACTTCAAAATAAGCTGTTTCCAACGAAATAGCCTCTTCATCCAAATATCGAACTCTTTCAAACTCAATTAATTTTGTCCCTAAAGACACGCCCATTTTTTTAATTAATTTTTTATTACTATCTTTCACTCTTAGAAAAATCACCTTGCGATGCATTTTTCTACCCAAAGTTTCAATTCGACCACTCATACTCGAAACAACATTCAGTGTTTCCATAATACGTGGTTCAGATACAAAATAACCCGATCTTTCAATACAATAAATCCAACCCTCATCGAGCAAGCTCTCTAACGCCAAGCGCACAGTAGCACGCTGACAATCAAATATTTCACAAAACTGTCTTTCGCTAGGTAATTTGTCATGAGGTTTAAATTCACCTATTTCAATTTTATAACGAATTTCATCCGCTATATAAATATCTCTTGTAATAGCTTTCATTAAAAACCTCCTCCCTCATTCATGAGGTATTATACCATTTTTTTCTAACCAAAAATTAAAGGATTGAAAAAGTTTTCAACCCTTTACATATTATGTTGAATTATGCCAAAATTCCAAAGTATGCACAAACAACACAGATTACCATCATCGCAAACATAATCGCAAGCGGTTTAGCTTTTTTATTTAACAACATATATACAAATCCAGTTAACAATAATGGTAATAATCCTGGGATAATTCCATCAATAATTGACTGAACTGTAGTAGCCGATTCACCACTACCAATCGCAACTGGAACTGTTAAATAAACCATTTCTGCAGTCATAGCACCCGCAACTGTTAAACCTAAGATACTTGCAGCTTTACTAATCAAGTCCATAACACCGGATTCTTCTGCAGAAGTAATGAAATCTGATCCAAATTTGTAACCTGCAAATACTAATAAGTAACGCATTATGAATGCAGGAACGTTGAAAATCAATAAGAATAAGATTGGTCCTAAAATGTTTCCTTGTAAAGCCAATGATGTACCAACACCAGTAGCTAAAATTCTTAATGTTCCCCAGAAGAAACTATCACCAATACCAGCTAATGGACCCATGATAGCTGTCTTAACGTTTGAAATTGAGGCAGTATCAAAGTTTTCCATATCCTGAGCACGTTTTTCTTCCATCGCAACAGAAATTCCCAATGGCAATGTGATAACGTGTGGAGTTGTATTGAAGAACTCTAAGTGACGTTTACATGCTTCTTTAAAATCTTCTGGATCTGGATAAATCTTTTTCAATGCTGGAAGCATCGCATAAAGATATCCATCATTCATCATACGTTCATAGTTCCACGTATGTTCCATTGAAATAGCGCCGAAGAATACTTGTTTCAATTCCTTTTCAGTAATGACGCCTTTGTATTCATAATTAGAACTCATCTAAGCCATCTCCTTCCTCAACAACTGCAACTTTACCCTTTGAATCTTTTTCTTTAAAGAACATTAATACTACATAAGCCAATGTGAAAATTGCGATAGCTGTTGTATTTAATTCTAAATATTGAACTGCGAAGAAACCAATGAAGAAGAATGGAGCAATCTTTTTGTCCCAAATCATCTGTGCTAACATCGCAAATCCTAATGCTGGAATTACACCACCAGAAATATTGATACCTGTTTGTAGCCATTCTGGAATTTGACTTAATAAGCTAACGACTGCGTCACTTCCAAAATAGAATGCACATGGAATTACAATTAAACGTGCTGCGAATGAACAATAACCACCAAAGAAATAGTGGAATTTAAATTTTGCAACATTTCCATCTTCAATATCCTTATCCATCATGTGAGTGAATGCCAACATGATTGGAGATCCAACAACTGAGTTCAAAGCCAACATAACTGTAGAAATTGGTAAACCTAATGCCAATGCTGTCTCAGGTCCTGTTCCAGCTTGAATTGCCAAAGCTGTACCTAAGATAGTTCCTGAAATCATATCAGGAGGTATGTACGCACCAATTGAAACTGCACCAATAAACGCCAACTCAAGGGTAGCACCCATAACGATTCCTAATTCTAACTGACCGAATACCAAACCAACTAGTGGTGCTAAAATAATAGGTCTTTGAATTAAAGATGTACCCAACAAGAATTCTGAACACGCAAAGAACGTGATCAAGAAAATAAATAAAGTCTTAACTAACATCTTCTTCTCCTCCAAAAAATTGTTATTTCAATAATTCTCTTGTGTCAACTCGTTTGTCTGATGGAACCATCTGTGTAAACACTTCAAATCCATCATTCATTAAGTCGTTTAAGATTTTTTCATCGTCTTCACTTACATAAACAGCTTTAGAAATCACATGACGATCATCTCTAGGTTTTGTTCCACCAAGATTGATTTCTTTAATATTCAAAGCTCTAGCAAGCTTATTCGCATCTTCAACACTTTCAACTACAATAAACAAATTGTACTTATCTGTAACACCAGATTTGATGGCTTCAATCGAATCATCAACTGTTTTAGCTACAACCTTTACGCCGCTAGGTTTAGCCATTTTGATAGCTGACATACGCAATTTGTCATTCAACAAAGTGTCACAAGCCAATAAGATACAATCTGTACCAATTTGTTTACACCAGCTAAAAGCTACTTGACCATGCAATAAACGGTGATCTATACGAAGTAATTTAATCATTTTGTATCCTTTCTATAACTCATCTAAATCTGAGTCTATTTCCATATCGTTGCAATAAACGATACCTGTTTTAGCATCTTCAACACAATTACGAATTGTAGCTGCGACATCATCACTTTCTGGACAAGTCAATAGAATAGACATTGCCAAGATCAAGTTTGTTCCTGTTACTACATGAACATTTTGTCGTGTAGTAAGTTCTAACAATTCATTGTTAACACTACCGCCAAATAAGTCTGTCATAATTACAAATTCATCTTCAGGATGTTCATCCACCTCTTGAATGACCAAAGGCTTGAAGAAAGGTTCGCCCTCAGCATATGCACAATATACTGATAAATGTTCTTGTTTTCCAAGAATCAATTCAAGTGAAGATTTAATTCCCTTAGACATATAAGCATGTGTTGCCAAAATAAATCTTTTCATCAATACATCCTCTTATCTATTGAGTACGCTTGATTTATATCACTCAACTATGCCCGCTTGCGAGTGGTATGTATTTACGTACCATTTGTACAATTAAAGTATACCAGTTCTTGAGTTTTATTACAAGCGTTTACAAAAATTTTTTTTATTTATTTTTTATTCCAATATTCAATGATGTTAAAAGCCTCTAAAATATCGCTCGCAACAACGTCTGCCAACCCCTGATTAAAGTTGTAACGATGATCCTCTTTGGCTATTACACGCACATTCGCATTGATACAAGCCTGTATACCATACGTAGAATCTTCAATCGCAATCACTTCTTCTGGTTTTAGGCCCAATCTTCGTAATGTCTCTAAATAAATGGCTGGATCCGGCTTACTTTCCTCAAAATCAAAGCCGCTGACCATACAATCAAAATATTGATCAATACCACACTGCCTTGTAACTGTCTTAATATTTTCCATTGAAGAACTCGACGCAATCGCAAGCTTATAGCCAGCCTTCTTTAATCTAGGCAACACATTCAATACATGCGGATTTAAAATCGTGCGATAATCCAACTCAAAATCTTTGCTCCATAAACCAGCTTTCAACTGCTCAGGCGTATACTTATTGTTTAAATATCCCGCAATAATTTCATACGTTCTCTTATCAGAAGAACCAACAATCTTATACATAGCCTCTTTTAATTCAAGATAATCCACATCTTCTTTTAAATCCACCAATATATAATCAATGACATCCTGCAAATAAATAGGTTCAGAATCGATTAAAACACCATCCATATCAAAAATTATCCCTTTATATCTCATATTAACCCCCAAATAAGAAATAACACCACCCTTTCCAGAGTGGTGTTTACATGCAATTTAACTATTAATATTCAAATTGTCTGTAGTAACGACGATATTGTAGGTTGTGTTTAGTATAAACTTCGTAGTGTCTAGACAATCTACCAGTTAAACAAGCAGTTGTGATCATTGGAACGATGAATTTACGGAATTCATCGTCTAAACGAACTGCATATTCACTAGCATCGAATACTGCATATTGACAGTTGATCTTTTTACAGAATTCTTCAACACGATTATCTTGAGCTCTAAATTCATCTTCACCCTTAACAATAAATACTGGAACTTTATTTTCAATTAATTCTAATGTTCCATGGAAGAATTGTGCAGAATTTACTGGACGGCAACGAATCCATTGCATTTCTTCTAACATACACATAGAGAACAATAATGTTTCACCCCAAAGTGCACCAGAACCAGTAAAGATTGTGTATTCAGCATCATATAATTCAGAAGCCATCTTTAATCCGATAGGTTCGAATTTTTTCTTAATTGCTAATAAATCTTCAAAGATATATTCAGATAATTGATCTGCAAAACGATCATAAGCATCAAAATCACCACGTAAGTTCATTAATTTATAGATGAAGTATGCTTGTAATACATATGAGTGTTCACAATAACCAGTTACAACAGGAGCGTGAACAACATAATCTAACATTTTTCCTAATTTACTGTCACGTCCTGTAAATGCAACAACACGAATTCCTTCTTCTTTCAACCATTTAGCAGCCTGAACGATTTCAACTGTATCACCAGAAGAACTTGCAGTGATTACTAATGAATCTTTGTTTAATTTCTTAGGACGAACAGTGTTCGCATCAGCAGCATTAATCGCATAAACATCAACATCTGACATTCTTGACATTAAATATTCATAGTGACCAAATTCAAACTCAGTACCGCCAATACCTAATAAGAAAATGTTTGAATAACCTTGATCATGAATAACTTTTGCTAAATCTTCAGCCTCTTTACGCTGAGCAACTACAGTCCTACCATCTTCCAAATACTTTGGTTCATCGAATTTTACTAATTCAACTCTTTCACTAACAGTCATAATTTCCTCCTCTTAGGTACGCGACTAACCACGGGCACTGGTTCGTATTTGCATACCATTTGTGCGTATTTAATATACCAGTTCTTTTTAGAGAATGCAACACTTTTTTTGAAAACGTTTACTATTTCTTCAAAAATAAAAAGCATCTGCATAAAACAGATGCCTAAAATTCAAATAAATCATCAATCGTTAGTAATACAGCTCCATCTTTTTTTGCTTGTCTTACAACTGAATCCGAATAGCCAGACTTACTAATAAACCACAAGTATTTCTCTTCTAGATTTGGAAATGCTTGAGTAGCCATTACTAAATCTTCATACTCATCATATGGCATTGGCTGGGAAGTAAATTTGCACTCCACAAAAACACCTTTTTTACCAGTACGATCCAACGCAAGCAAATCTACATCGTCCTGTGCTTTTAAAGTTGGATTTGTCCCCCACCATTTCCCCAAATGATAAGGTATGAAAGGAAGCTTTCTACATTTAGCCAAACGAATCAAATATTCTTTACAAATATCCTCAAACACATCCCCTTTATCCTTAGTAAGTTCAGGCGAAAAACTACTCAACAATTTATAGGGAACATTCTTTGAAAGTTTTCTTTTATACTCCAAAACCAAATGATTCTGCTCTTTTAATACACTACGAATTTCATCTGGTTTAGAATACTCATTTAAAGACGTATTTTCAATCAAGACATCAATAGCTCGATTGATCGCATCTCTTCTTTCTCCTTCGATCATTGGACCCAAAAACAAATGATACTGTGTTACCGTATACCAAGCCGACACAATCATTTCATCAAAGATTTCGTCAAATGAAAAACGATATTTTTTCAGTATCAGATTCATAATGGCTTCTAACCAATAAATTTTGTAACACTGCGTAGGATGATCCAACATACTCCCAAAAGCTCGATAATCCAGTTCTCCAGAATACGCATCGTTCTTTATAAATTCCATATTCATACCCATGTTCTTTCTACCAAATATTATAACCTTTTCGATCTATGATTTCATTTGAATGCTGGTATAATGTTAGGTATGAACTATCAAAATATACAGAGCGGCCTATCTACTGCATTTCTAGACAAAAACATATCTTCCAACGTATTATATCGACCTCAATTTATTTCAAACGACTATAAGAATGGAAGAAAAGTACTAAGCACTATTGAAGATGAACTATTACACTGCGACTCTTTTCTAATCAGTGTAGCCTTCATTACGATGGGAGGTATCACCCCCTTACTTCAAACGCTTCGTACTTTAGAAGATAAAGGCATCAAAGGTAAAATTCTTACAACGGATTATTTGGCATTTAGTGAACCTAAAGCCTTAGATAAACTCGCTACATTTTCGAATATTGAACTTAAAATGTATCTAGTACCCGACTCAAAGAATGGTTTTCATACCAAGGGATATATCTTTCAATCAAATGAAATCTATAAGATCCTTATAGGTTCTAGTAATATGACAAATACAGCACTTACTACAAATCGAGAATGGAATACAAAAATTGTGTCCACAAAATCCGGAGAATTCGTTTCTGAAATGTTAGATGAATTTGAAAAATTATGGAATCATCCAAATACATATTCCTACAATGCATTTATTGGTGCATATAGAGTGCATTATGAGGAATACAAAAAGGTGAAACAAAAAGAAGACATTAAATTACCTTCTAAACAACTGATCCCAAATTCTATGCAGCAAGCCTTTATTTCCAATCTTAGAAAGCTTCGCAATGAGAATGAATCAAAGAGTTTGTTGATTTCAGCCACAGGAACAGGAGAATTATCACAACTAGCACTGGGTGTCTAAATTTCAAAAAAAGTGCTCAGATTCGATAAACAAGGTCTTTCTGAACACTCAATGTTAAAAAACTTAAAAAATTAAAATTAGACACCTTTAAAACAGAAAATTGACAAATCTTGGAGTTTTAGACTTCTTTTTTTTATGCTTTTTCTTGGAAATTTTGAACGAAATTAGGCAAGATAATATATCTACTTTTATTCATCACGGCAAGAACTTATCCTCGTTTTATATTCCTCTATTCTATCGATATCGTCATCAGTTAGGCTGAATACCTTTTCATATAATTCTACATGCAACGGCGGCATTGTCTTCGTAGCGTATACATCTATACGGTCTTTGTAAGTCATAATATGTAGTTCATCAATATCTAGTGTTCTAAGCAACTCAGCTAATACTTCTCCTAACTCCTCATGATTTGATTTAATAACGAACGACCTTCTTATTTTGCTTGATAATCTTTTACTCATAATGTTTCTCACTTTCTGTTCTCATCATACATAAATATGGCCCATTTGTACTCGACCGAAAACCGATTATCGGGTGATGAAAAGGACCTTTTTTGTAAATGTCTTTTGGCATTTGTCTTTCTTCTATTTGGTAAGATGTATATATACAACTTAATCGAAGATTGTTAATCTGAGATAGTCAATGGAAGATTAAGCTTCCAGGGGGGCATGATTTTTAATGAAAGGATTCCTAGAGGAATACGGTTTAATTATTGTTGTAGTGGCAGTGATTCTGTTAATGCTATTGTTTGGCAAGAGTGGTTATGCTAAGAGCATACAAGATGCGATACTAGGCAGTGCAAATCATATAGTGGAGACTGGAGAAAATATCACCAAGTCAGATAAGAAAGAAGTAAATGTAATTGCTAGTGATATGTTAGATATCGAAGGAACTAAATATGTTGTTCTGGAAGAACGAGAAAACAATCAGGCATTGGTTATGACAGCTAGTAGTATTGGTAATAAAGGATTCCAGGCAGAATCCCGTGCAGATGGCCAAAACCGAAGCACTTATGAAGGCAGTGACATTGACAACTATTTAGAGAATAATTGGTATAACAGTTTATCTTCTACAATGAAGTCGGCTATTCAACCAACAAGTATCAAACAAGCTTCATATGCAACATACAATGACCCAGATTCAAAACAAGAAACCGGATACAACGGCCAAGTATATAACACAATCGACCGTCATGCATTCTTGCCTAGTGTAAGTGAGATTGGAAAAGTCGTAGATTTAAAGAATCCAGATAAAGTAAGAGCATTCTTGAATGGTACTGAAATCTGGACAAGGGACAGCTATCAGGGCTACGCCAACTATGCGGAGTTTCTGTTGCCCAACTTCGGCAGTGTGTTCGGCAAAGCCGTGTACAATGCGAATGACGTCTGTCCTGCTTTTGTCATCGACCTATCTAAAGTAGATTATTCTGAAGCTGGACATGTTGATTATAAATAACAGTGATTATAAGTAAGTAGTAAAAGTAGGTCAATTTGATATAACCTGCTTTTTTTGGTGTTTTACTTCTACTCTATTCCATAAGCTTGTTTATAAATATCCATTAATTCATCATCTACTGGAACAGATGTAGTGAAGACCATTCTATTATCTACAAATGAGATGGCAATCTTTTTAATTTCAAAATCGGCTAAGAATTCAAGCAGTTCTTCCTTTGTCCCTTCTAACCCTATGGATGGTAATATACGTTTATTATTCATTATGTTGTTCCTCCTACAATCCATTGTAACAACCCAATGTGAAAACAACGTGAATTTTGGAAATTTGTTTGAGAAAATTGCAAAAGAAAAGAGCTGACAGAAAGGGTTGAATGCCAGCTCTAGGAATTAGAAGTGTTGAATAATTTTGATGTTATGATTTAAATAATTAAAATTTAATGGCCCATCAAACAAAGCCTAGTATAACAGTGTGTTATGTGTTTTTTCAACTACAACTTCTGCTTCTTGCTTAGTCTTGAACAACTTGGATTCTCGAACTCTTGTTCCTGCTGGAGTTTCATTGTCATTGAATTTAATTGTACAAAAGCCGCCACCACTGCGAATTACAGTAGCTTCTCTGATATGATATCCATTTGATATGAAGAAGACAACATCATTAACGTTATATTTATTCATCTGCATTCACCTTATCTTTTACATAACAAAACCATATTCATATATGTTATTCATATTCTTCTTCGATTTGATTTAATTCGATTCCAATACGTTTAATGATTCCAGTTACCAATGCATTCCCCATAAAGAAATAGCGCATCTTGTCAGATACAGGAACTATGGTGCCATTTGCCTGTTTCTTGTACTTTGTCCATTCTGGCGGAAAGTCCTGTAGTAACTCAGCTTCGATTGGTGTAATCAACCTGTAGGCATCTCCATGTTTTAGAAAATGTGTCGAACGATTGACAGAACTTTCTGATGTAAGCATCGTTCTTGCTGGAAGGTCTAAGGAATCTGTTTCTGACATACCGCCTTCTGAGTATAGGTATTTATGCCCTTCAGTGGTAGTTCGTTCAATCTTTTTAGGTCCTCTTAGGTATTTGAACTTCTTAAGCTTAGCTTCATCAGTAATGATATAGTTCTGAAGATATTCTTCATAGGCTCCTACACCATACTTATCATCATAGTAGGCCCTTGCTCTTTCAACCACTTCACCTAGAGTTGTTGGTTCTTCATATCTTGGAATCGTATCGATGGTATAGTAAACGCCGTTTCTCATGATTCCGGAGTTCCAGAACTTGTCTGCAAAGTTATCAGAGATATCCTGAATATAGTCATCCGTTTGGTAATCCAGTTCAGACAGCTTTCTTGAATAGCTGCGCCCTTTATTCATCATATGCTCTACAGGGAACTGTCGTGCAAACAATCCATCTGTATAGATGTATTCATCGTACTTAGCAGCATTATCTTCCAGTCTGCTGTACAGCTCATCTATATGCTTAGCAAAAGGCAAATCGTTACGATATACAAAGAAGAAAGTTCTTCTGCGTCGTTGTGACTCTCCGTATTCAGCAGCGTTAATCACGCGCCATTCAACAGAATAACCCAACTGATGGAATGAGCCAAGCATAATTGCAAAATCACGCCCACGCTGCTTAGCAGGGCTCTTAAGCAATCTGTCTACGTTTTCAAGAATCAAATACTTAGGTTGTATATGTTTTACTGCTCTGACAATTTCCCAGAACAGAACACCTTTCTTTCCTTCGATGCCTTTAGCAGTTGATAAAGAGTGACTTACACTGTAATCCTGACATGGGAAACCTCCACAGATAAGATTCACTCCAGCACTCTTAATTTCTTCAAAATAATCATCTGAAGCCTTCATAATATCCTCATTGCTATGGTTGATGCCAGGGAAGTTGTAAACACCTACTTCAAAAGCATCTTGTACTTTTCGGCTCGGTTCATATTGGTTTGTATATAATGTTTCAAAAGTATCTTTCCCTAATGATTTGTTGGCATCGTTAAGTCCTACAACAAAGCCGCCAACACCATCAAACATAGAGAAACCTTTTAGTTTTTCAGCCATAATGTATCGCTCCTCCGCATAGAATAAACCCTCTTAATATCGTTCTTATCTTTATCTACGCAAGGTTTATTTTACCATTTTTGAATAATTTTGACCACGTTGTTTTAATGAATTATACAGTATACAATATTACTAACAACTTAATATACTTAATTAAATATCCGTTAAAGGTAGATAGTCTATTGTATGTACATGGACCGACGAGAGAGGAATTAGATTATGGCTTTACATGAATACACAAAAGACCATCTAGTAGCATTGCTAGATGGTGCAACTAATAGAACACTTGGACAGGTAGACGTCAATAAAGTGTTCGACAGAACAATTATAAATCCAAAGATTACAGGTATTGCAGGTGATGTTATTGAGCAGTCTGTGCTTGGTTATCCTAGCGACAGCGATTCAGAACCTGACTTGATAGTAGATGGGGTAAAAACTGAGCTTAAGACGACTGGATTACAACGTAATAAAGGCAAAAGCGCATATGCTTTACAGGCAAAAGAACCAATGAGTATTACAGGAGTTTCCGTAAACAATATAGCCAAGGAATATTTTGAAGATTCTAGACTGTGGCACAAGTTGGAGCACCTATTATTTGTTTATTACTTCTATAACTCAGATAAGACTGTTACAGCAGCTGAGTATGCTGACTTTGTCATTCAGGGTTACCAGTTCTTCGAGTTCAGCGATGAAGACAGGGAGATTTTAAAGAATGACTGGCTCGTTGTTCATGATTTTGTTAAAGAAGCGCAGGAAACACTGCAGGACCCTGAAACGGTCTACCCACAGATATCAAAGCTAAGAACAAAGATGCTTTACATGGACACAGCTCCTAAATGGCCTCACAGCCCACGCTTCAGACTAAGAAGAAAAGTTGTCAGTACGATTGCTCAGGAATACTTTGGAGAGAAATTTGAACCTTTGAAAGGTGATAAAGCTTTTACTACCTACAATGGTCTTGAAAAAATACTTTCAGACTTCACTAGACAGCACAAGAATCAAAGTGTTGAACAAATAGCTGCCTCGCTTGATATTCCTTTAAAATTCAATGCTAAAGGCATTGTAAACAAGTCTGTTACTGCTCATATCATGTCTAAAGTATTTGGTGCTGATTCATCATTAAGTGAAACAGAAACATTTGCTAAGACAGGTATCATCCCTAAGACAATTACTTTAACGACTACAGGTGGACGTACAGAAGATACTAAATTTGATGCTGTTGATTTCACAGAATGGTGCGATAAAGATACAGTCTTTGAAGACTCGTACATTTATGAATTCTTCATGAGTCAGAAAATCATGTTCATTGTATTTGAGGAAGCTTTTAAAGATTCACCTCTTGAAAAGAACATCTTCAAAGGCTTTAAAATACTAACTTTTAGTGATGATTTTATCGAAAATGAAGTACACAGAACATGGAATGAAGTGCGTGACCTGGTAAATAACAACAAGTTACAAATCATAAAGAACTTTAAAAAGGATGGTACACCTAAAATCAATCCAAAGACTGGGCTACAGTCCGAAGCTCCCAATTTCCCAAAAAGTTCTGACCACTCAGTCTTCCTAAGAGGAACAGGTATGGACAGTACACAAAAGACATTGGTAGTCAACGGACTTCACATGCTGCCTCAAAACTTCTGGATTAAAGGAAAGGTACTTGTAGATTTATTAAACCAAACTGAATATATAAAATAGCCGGATTTCTCCGGCTTTTTGTTATTCTATTCTTCTTTCTTAAAATCTTTTGAAATTGTTTGATTGAATTCTTTTGGGTCATACCAATAGCAACCTATACATGTCAAATCATTTTCATCACCGACAATCCAGCCTTCTTTATATCCTAGTCTTGAGGCATCATATCTTTTTTTACTATTCATACATTCTTTACAATGCTGTCTTTTAGCATCATTTACTGTTTTATGTAAAGGTTGAAAATCATCTAGGGTTTGTGAGGATTTATCCAAAACAACTTTATTATCATAACGTCCATTTTTATGGTCTACTTCTATCTGCGTTCCAACATCTAATACTACGCACCTTTCTTTTCTTATCTCGTTATATATTTCAGACTTTATACTTCTATCAATTTTTTTATCATTAAAGCCAATTAATTTAATCGAATATACTGAGTTTCCTTTTCTTCTACGTTCTATTATATATTTTTTTCCTAAAGTGCTACTATCGCTTCGAGCCCATTGGCATCCATTTGTGCTTTTAAACCATTTATTAATCAAACACAGCTCTTCAATTAATATTTCTGGTGAAATACCTTCTTCTTCGTTTTCCCATCCAATTACATTAATGTAATGAATAAAAACATCACCTAAAACTGATGGTTTTAAACGTACATCATGATAGTTTGTTTTTATATATTCAATTATTGTTTGTGAGCTTTCGCTTGAAATTAATTTTTTTATTTCTTCATCTATATCTCTCATAACGCACCAACTTCAGATAAGCGATTTATAGACTTGTCATAATATTCTTTTGAAAGTTCGCAGCCTATAAAATTTCTTTCCTGATTAAAAGCAGCTAATGCTGTAGTTCCTGAACCAGAAAAACAATCTAAAACTAAATCATCTTTATTAGAATGTTTGATAATTAAATCTTCAATTAGAGCTAAAGGTTTTTGTGTAGGATGAAATCTTCCTCTATCATGACAAATTGGATATTTATAAACCCCATTATCATACTCTGAATTAAAAGTCGGCTTACCACATTTAACTCCTAAAACTGCTATTTCTCTTGAATTCGTCAAATAATTTGTTTTGCTATTTAATGGCACTGGATTTGTTTTTACCCATTCTATAAATCGAAGTTGCTTAAATTTTGCTTGTTCGAAATATTGCTTTAAAGTTGTTGTTTTCCATAAATCATAAAAACAAATCAATGTCCCTCCTTTTCTTAAAATTCTGTAACACTCCGAGATAACCATGTCTAATCCTGTAAAATTATTATCCCAATCACCAAAATCCATTGAAACTCTAAAACGGTCTGTATCTTTACCTGTTTCTTCCCCAGATTGAAAATTGGTTTGTCTACTAACTTCATATGGCGGGTCTATAATAATCAAATCAACACTATTGCTCTCAATATTTTCTAGGAATTCAAAACAATTCATATTCTTTAAATCAATTCTCATGTATTTATCTCCTTTCGATGAACTGAATCATCGATTTCACGTCTAAGGCATGGCTTTATTGCCTATGCTGGAAACATGACAATTTCCAGTTCGAAAGGTTGATAAAAGTCGTGTTATGGGTATAAAAAATCCCTTCTGAACATAGTCAAAAGGGATTGATAATACATTTGATTCTATATGCTGACAAAGTGCTTATAATACATGCACTTATAGCTTTGATATCGAATTTTATTCACTATTTATATCTGAATTTCTTATTATCATTCCTTTCTACTTATAAATATTTTACCAATTAGATGTCCTCTGAAATGCCATGGAGAAACAGCTACAATTAAAGAGGCCTGAATACTACAACAATATCTTTTTTATTTGGCTGTAAGCTCTAATTGCTACAAAAATCACCTTTGTAAATAACTCTTGTAGCTATCATCATGTCTTTTGCTACAAATTCTCTACTTTAAGTCTAGAAAATGTAGCAGAAGCTCTAAAAAATGTAGCAAAGTATTATTTATTGCTGCAAAAAACCGAGTTCAAGTGCATAAAATGTATCAATTACAGCATTAAAGGAAAAATTTGTAGCAATCTAGCACAAAAAAAAGAAGTCTCTCGACTTCCAATGAATCAACTAAAAGCAAAAGAAAAAACCACCTCATAATTCTTGGCGGAAGTCGAAGTAGTTTTTTCTTAACTATCAAATTTTCTCAGGAGAACCCTTTATTGGATACTCTCTTTTCATTTATATTGTACCACAGTTATTGTTTATTGTACTTATAACAAATCCACTCTTCTAGAACTCCATTATCCATATCCTTGCAAACACTATTGAAAAGGTACCTGCTCCTTTCTGATTGTTTAGGAGAAAGCATTTTGATGTTCGCAACATCTTGCTCTACTTCATCTAAAAGGTTACTAATATTTGTGGATATGATTTTTTCGTTATCATAATAGCTTCCATTTGGGTCAACACATATAAAATTCATTGTTTGTGTTCCAGCTTTATTTGATGCAGAGCCACTTGCAGATACAACCTTAGCTCCTTTATATACGCTCGATATTCCTTTTATCTGATTAGTTATATGTACCTTTAAGCTATCTAAAAAGTGTTCCTTATACACGTAATACGTTCTAAATATATTATTGATATTTAAGATATCATCAATCACTTTCCTGTCTTCAGGCCCAACCTGATTCATTCGTTGAAAGAATACCTTCTTTTCCACATCTAGTGGCGTTTTAATCTTCTTGTTCTGAGCCTTTCTATCTTTCATATATACTTCAAAAAGGTGACTAACTATGTATTTGCAATAAGACTCATATTCATACTTAATCGAGTCCTTTGGGACACCTGCCTCAATCAGTTTTTGTGTAAAATATTCATCTCGAGGAATTAAAACCTTCCCCCTCATATCATAGTATTTCATGATTCTTTTTATAACTGAATCCTTTGTCTTTGTAACACCTAGAACATCATAATTAGCGCTTTTATCTTCTATAGTATCCAGTGCTCCAGAATACCAACCATTCAGAATTACATATCTATTCTTACCATTCCATTTGTTTGATATCAGTATTGTAGTCCTGTGTATTAGCATTTGACTATTAGCATCTAAATACTCACTTGCCATGTATTGAAGAGTTCTTCTTGATAGCCCAGTCTCATTTGTAATGTTCTTGTAGCTCGTCTCCTGACATCTTAGAACAACGTAATCATAAAGACGATTCGTCATCTTTCTAACGATGTCCATACATTTTAAATCCACAGGGAAAACAGCGCCACAATGCTTGCATTGCAGTCTTTCACGATTAACATTCACTGCTGTTTTTTGATTATCAAATGGAATATCCCTGAATACCTTTTGTCTACGTCCAAACTTAACGTAGTCTTTTCCATGACATACAGGACATTCAACACCTAAAAAAGCCAAACTACTGCAAATTGCACTAGCTATCACATCAGGGTCATCAGGACTCTTTTTATTTGTGTTTTCATCAATTTTATAGACCGCTACGTCTTCCAGTTCTTTAAAGAAATCTTCATTTATTTTACTCATTTTCTTCACTCCTAAGCCTATTTTAGAATAAATTCCAGCCATTATCAACCACTTATTGCGCCATTTCATGCAAACTATTTACTTCTCAATGAAATTCTGCAATCATGTAATCGCCCAAGAGGTAACAACCTTTGAAAGGAGATGTTATAATGACGACTAAAAATAGAAACACAAAGAAAATGGAGGTGAGATTAAGAAAACAAGCACATAAAGAGCTAACAGAAAAATGTAAGAAATACGGCTTACATAGAGATGTCATAGGAGGAACGATTATCGAACGATATATGGACGATTATCTAGAATTTTATGAAGAACTATACAGCCTAATGGACGATACCGAACTTCCATTTGAGTTAGACGATGAAGATAAATACAACTAGTTTTTATAACTCATTCTTGTAGCTCATTTTTATAGAAACTGTTTATGCAAAGGAGTTGATAATTATGAAACGAATAACAGAAAAGAAATTTGGTAAAAAGTCAGTGTTTACTGTCGATACGATAATCGCAGGTGATGTTATTGATACTTATGAAGTAAATGTTCAAAAAGATGTCGTAAAAGTTAAGAACAAAGAATATTACCTGGTGTATGACAGTGAATATAATTTAATTTCAGATGCTTATGATTATTTAAATCACAATGATAAACGACTGTCTGAAAACACGAAAGTACATTCATTATACGCATTAAGATACTTGTACATATTTAGCGAAATAATAGAAACACCTATTGAAAACTTTACACGCAAAGACTTTATACGTCTGGACCATTTTTTAACAGGAGTCTCTGTAAATGGAAATGATTTTGAATATAATATCCTAACAAGACGAAAAGTAGATTCTGTAAACAATGCCTTTTCGACATATAGAGAGTTCTACAGATATTTGGGATTGGATAAGTCGCCTATTCTTAATGAGCGCTCATTCTCTAAATATACTCCAACCATCGCAAACAAAGGGCATGTAAATCGTGTTGAAGTTCCTAAGTTTATATCTACAGAGGAGTTCGCTAAAATCGTCAAATACATTCGAGAAAATATAAAAGACAAAGAACGCAGATTAAGAGATGAATGCATAGTACGTATCATGTATGAAGGTGGCTGCCGTATTGGAGAGGTGCTAGGTTCAACTCTAGAAGATTATGTTCTAACTGAAGTAAAAGATGATGAAATGTGTTTTGTCTACATTAGAAATCGTTACACAGATAAGAAATACCAGAAGGCAAAAACCTGCATGAATATAGACAGCAGGAAACTTTACAATAATGATAGTTATGAAACAAGAAATGTTGGATATCAGCTTACTTTCTTAAGCATTGAAACGTATGACTTGATTTGTGATTACATCGATATTGCTCATGATAGAGCCTACAAAAAATACAGAGACAATTATGACAAAGGTAAAGCCGATTCTGTAGGTGAATATAAGAAAAGTAACGAAGACAACTATTACTTGTTTCTGAACAATAGAGGCGAGCCTTTATCAGCTGAAGGCTGGAACAAAGAATTAAGAATGATTTTTAACGGTGTTGGATTACAGGTAGATTCCAGGGTTAAAAAAGATAATCTTAACCACCGCTTCAGACACGGCTTCGTTATGCATTTGATTTACGACCTTAAATGGCCAAGAGAAAAGGTTATGATTCGTTCAAGACATAAAAGTTATGCAAGCCTGGATTACTATTACAATCCAACTACTGAACAACTTCTTGATATGAAGAATGAAATTCAAGATATGATATTAGATTCGGAGGAAAATGATGAATAAATACGAAAAAACATTTGAAGAGTTTTTAGAAGAAACAACATATGAGCCTATAAAGAAATATACTAATAATTACAAGCAACCAATTCAACACGCCAGAGAAACTTTGAAAATGTTGAAGAACACAAATAATATAACTTGGGAATTTATTTATAACGAAATTTCTAAAAAAAGAACTAAAGGATTAAAAACACGTTATTTAATTACATGGGTGCTATATGCGATTGAATTAGACAAGAAAGGATATCTTAAGGGAGCATTAGCTGGACAATTATCACAAAATGCTGAAGCAATTGCTACTTGTGTCTGCAGTAATCGCCATGATAAAACCCCCATATTTTATACAAAAGAATTCAACCCTTTCTCAATTATTTTAACTCCTATACAAACTCTAAAGAAAAAAGATAACTCAGTGATTATAATTGAGGGATTAACATTTCAGCAAAATCAATTTATTCTAAAATATTTAGATTCACCATTTGCGTCTCGCGTTAGGACACTCCATTGTTTTACACATTTATTAAATTCGTTGGTTAGTAATAATTGTTTTTATTCCAATATAGACTCATATAATGATGAATTGTTTTTTCAACAATTCGAAACAATTAAATTAATTGTACCGAAAGATAAAATACAAGATTATGGAAATCCTAAAAGAAGCGCTTTAATAGAGTTAATTTATTTCTACAATTGGATACAATCAAATATGGATGCAAACGCAAGGAAGAATGCTTTTAAAAAAGTAACACCAGAAATTTTAAAATTTCCATATTTAGTAAACTTATTATTAAATGATTATGAAATAGTTAATTACTCTATCTATGAAGAGCCGCCAAAAAGCGAAAAATGGATAATACAAGGACAACAAATGTCATTACATAAAACAGCAGAAGCAGATAAATTGACAACCTTTGATGTAACTATTCTTAAAAATCAGTATTTAAAACGCTGGATAAAAGAATGCTTTTGGTTTGACACATCTCATCATATCAGCAGTAGAAGTAAAGATTATAACATACTATTTACCTTTTTAAAGCCCATTGATGATAGGTCTAGCGATGATGAAATTCCACAATTCACTAAAGAAGATATATTAACATTTAAAGCAAAATGCATGGAAAAAGGCCATGTTGATTCAACAGTTGCAAGAAAATTAGCTATGGTCAGATTCTTTCTAAATTTTATAGATTATAAGGGTTATATGACTATAGACGAATTAACTTATCGGTTTTTAGCTCACCATGACAGCAAAAATAATAGTTATAAAGAAACTTATACGAAGGAAGAGATTAAACAATTATTGGACGCTTACAAGAATTCTTATGAAAATTGCGAAAATAAAGACCGTAAAATTCTATATACTCTTTACTATTACATTATTTCTATCCAATCTCTTTCAGAAATGCGAATATCCACAATACTAAACCTAAAAACAGATAGTGTGGTTAAAACTTTGGAAAGAAATGGTCAAGATGAATACAAAGTCATAGTTTACTCTAAAGCTAGCGGAAGAGAGCCAGATGAATATAATATAACTCGTTATGTAAAAAAACTAATTGATGAAGCAATTACTTTAACTGCTGACGTACGAAATGAGTCGACAGGAATAGAGAAAGATTATGTTTTTATCTACAAAAGATATAGCAACAGAAAAGCAATTTCAATACTAAGACAAACTAGTTTATGTACTTATCATAGAAATATTTGTTCTGAACATGGAATAAGACAATTATCATTAGGTGCAATTAGAAATTATTATCAGCAGCAAGTAAGTATATACGTTACTAAGAACGGGGACGACCCCTTACTTGTAGAAAGATTAAGTAAACATGGCATGAATGTTCATATTCAACACTATGACACTGTAGATATTAAAGATTTCTGTCAAAGACAACATCAAGTAGAAATTGGTTCTATTGATTTAAAAGGGTCCGTTCAAGAAACAAATGATAAATCTATTGAAGCTACAGTAGCTAATGGTTGTGGGCATTGTTCTCAGCCAACATGCGTTTTAGCTGGAAATTTAGATTGTTTAATGTGTGGTAATTTTGTTGCTACGCTAGATTGTATTCCACAATTTGAAAAAGAAATCGAATTGATTGATGAACAGATTTTAAAGGAACCTTTAAAACACGAAAAAGAATTCTTAAACAATAAAAAAAGATTAAATGTGGCTTATTTAGAAAAACTTTATGAATTGGAGGTGGAAGTTAATGCAAACAAGACACGTATATGATTCAATTATGCCAAACCAAAACATCTTTATAGGTGTTGGAAATAACAAAATGAACATTAATGATAATAACTTTTATTGTGTTATCCGAGACTGTTACAAAAAACTAAGTAAAAGTGAAAATGCTGAATTAATTAATTCTTTATCAACACAATCAAACATTTGCATGATTCAACAGACATATCTTGAGTTAGCTCAAACCAAGCAAGAAATTGTTATTGGTGGAGTAAAAATTAAATTCACTGATAATGAATGGGATTTTACTTCAAAGTATATGGCAGGAAAACTTATTACCATGTATAAATATAATTTTGATAACAACTACGGATTATCTGATTATCAACTAACTGTTTTAAAATTATTTGTTTTTTATAATATCACAGAATATGGATTACATTGTTCTAGCAACAAAATTAAATTTTTGGAAGTATTACAAGTAATGATGTATATGAACGAAAAAAATATCACATTAATTGAAGATTTGACATTAAAAGATTTTAAAGAATATTATGATAATTTGAATATTAAATATACGACAATGACAAAAAAGAGACGACGTCTAAAAGAGTTTCTTGTGTTTTATTCATTTATCGCAACAGACGTATTAACTAGAGAGATGAATAATTGGTTTAATAACGTTGATACTGATGTGATTAATGCCACTATTGAAAGCGGGAAAACTCCTTTATTGCCTAGTGCATTTTACAAAAAATATACAACTCTACTATACGATGATATCGTTAATACTAAGATTGATAAATACACACGTGGATATTACGGATTACTATACATTGGGACACAAACAGGCTTAAGAGCTTCTGAGTTAACTCTTTTAAGAGTGCAAGATTTAGAAATTCGGACCTTCAAAAAAATGCAAATAGGTATATTACACTACAGGTCAACTAAATCTGGAAATGGGAAAAACAGGGTTTATGATAATGCACAAACAAATGCAAACCAAAAGGTGATTAAAGTATATAAGATTTTAGAAGACTTATTTAACGAAGAACGTAAAAAACAAAATACGGATTACCTTGTACCTAGAGATATGGATGCTCAATCAAACGGAAGGGAAAAGAGTGTACGCCGTCAACTTACTAGCGTGGTATTAAATCATGAAAGCTGTCGATTTTGCCTAAAACATTCAAAAGAACTAGGAATCATTAATTCACCTGATGTGGATTCCTTTGATTCAAAAATCAAATATGAACAAAAACCAGCCATTGGACTTCGTCCATTGAATTTTACAGAGGCGGGTATTAAAAAAGGTGATATTGTTTGTTTCCCAACAATAAGACAATTTCGTGTTTATGTAGCATCTGAATTAAGAGAACGCGGAGTTGATGATAGAACCACTGCTTTTCTATTTAATCATCATTGTTTTGAAATGTATGGATATTATGCAAGACCGAAACATGATATTCAAGAAGATATCGACTTTTCTAAGGAAATAGTAAAAGATATCGTAAAGGATGAAACTAAGATTCTAGGTCCTAAAGGAGAAGCCTTCACTGAAAAGATTAATCAGATAATTGAAGACAATAACTTTAACGTTGAAAAGGATTTAGATGCTATTATCGACAAAGTATGTGAAGAAGTTCCTATTCGTGCCAAAAATGGTGGCTTCTGCATTAAATCAAACCCTAGACGTCAATGCAGACATGATGCAGCAACTGATGAATTTATGTGTGCATATGGATGTTGTCCAAATCATTGCCATATGTACTTTATGCTAGGTGTTACTTACGAAAAGGTACACACTTTAATTAAAACTTATGAATATAACCTTAATGCTGGATTTAAAAACGCCAGTGAAAAGGAAGCTTATAAATTAAACTATGCGATTGTTAATGAACTGCTTCCAGAAATAGAGGAAACCAAAAATGAAATCCAATTAAGAGGAAGTGAATGGATTGTACAAACACATCCTGAAATGGAAGATATTATTAACAACTTAGATGAAATTGAACAGGAGGCATTGGAATGGAAGAAAAAATTAGAGAAACCGAATTATCAGAATTAGAAAAAGTAAACAATGTTTGCGATATGATTGTAGAAGATGTAGAAGAAGAAATCAGTGAAGAAGAAATCACTAAATGTGTTATCAAAAATGCTAAAAAGATTGGCTATGACTACGAATCTCTATCTGAAAAAGAGCAAGAAAAGCTTAGAAAAATTGAGAGAATAGTCCAAGCTAAGTTTGCATTAGAAAAAAAGGCAAAAGCAATGGCTTCTAGAAACGTAGTAAGTGTCCAAGGAATTTCTAAAGAAGCTGACATCTCAAGACAAACGTTTTATAATAACCCCATCTATAAAGAATACATTTTTATCCGTGCTGAAGAGTTCATCAAAATTGATGCTTCAAAAAAGAGTTCAGATAAAAACAAGGAAGTAACAAGATTAAATGAGGAAATCAAAAGACTGCATGAACGAGATGTGGAACTAGAAGAAGTTAAGCGAGAAATTAAGGAACTAAGAAAAAAACTAGAAGAGAAAGATAATAGGATTGCCATGTTAAGAAAAGAATTAATTAAATTTCACTAGCATTTGTTAAGAATGTTTATCAAGGTGACTACAACTAGTAGTCATCTTTTTGTCTTTCTATCGTGAACAATAGCAAAAGCTTTATATCTATTATTCAATCTATTATTTAACCTAATATTCAATCTAGCATTCTTCTTATCACTCTACCTTCTACTCTCTCTTCCTTTCTATCATAACCATCATTCTTACTATTATCATTACCAATAATCTAACTGTTATTAACACTCTTATATTCATACTGTTATTAGTCTAATATTAGACAGGTTTTAAAGTTGTTATAAGGAAAAACGTATGCCTCAGCCTTTGCCTTACAAGATCAGAATCCCAAGAAAGCCCTATTTTTAGTGCATAGAGAGCAGATTGCCAAACAAGCTCTTCAAAGCTACAAAAATGTATTTGGAGAATCCAAAACATTCGGTTTATTATCTGGAAATAGTAAAGATACTGATGTAGACTACTTGTTCGCAACCATGCAAACGATGTCTAAAAAAGAAGTGTATTCAAGTTTTGCCCCTGATACATTCGATACCATCATCATTGATGAGGCACATCGCATTGGAGCTAAAAGCTATCAAGAAATCATGGACTACTTTAAACCAAAGTTTTGGCTAGGAATGAGCGCAAGCCCAGAAAGAACCGATGACTTTGATGTATATGCAGCCTTTGACCATAACATTGCCTATGAAATTCGTCTTCAACAAGCTCTAGAAGAAAACTTATTATGTCCATTTCACTATTTTGGCATTACCGACTTTTTAACAAACGGAAACGAAACGGATTTTACTGATTTTAACTATTTAACATCCAACCAAAGAGTTGACTACATTATCGAACAAACCAATTACTATGGATACAGTGGAGAAAGAGTCAAAGGACTCATGTTTTGCAGTTCCAAGAAAGAAGCGGCTGCCCTTAGTGATAGATTAAATCTAAGAGGATATCGAACCATCGCTTTAAGTGGAGAGGATTCTCAAGAAAAAAGAGAAGATGCGATTGATCGCTTAGTATCCGATACAAGAAGTGACTATCTACAATACATTTTAACTGTAGATATTTTTAATGAAGGTGTCGACATTCCTGAAATCAATCAAGTTGTACTATTAAGACCCACACAATCCCCCATTGTCTTTGTCCAACAATTAGGTCGAGGCCTAAGAAAATCAAAAGACAAAGAATATGTTGTCATTCTAGACTTCATTGGAAACTACAAAAACAACTTCATGATTCCAATCGCCCTATCTGGAGATCGTTCTTACAACAAAGACAATATAAGACGATATGTTCTTGAGGGTGAAAGAATTATTCCAGGATCGAGTACGATTCACTTTGATGAAATCAGTAAGAAACAAATTTTTGCGTCGATTGACACCGCCAATTTTGCGGATATCAAGCTCATTAAGGATAGCTATAAAAATCTAAAGAATAAACTTGGAAGAATCCCTACTCTTATGGATTTTGAAACCTATGGAGAAATTGACGTACAAAGAATTTTCGACAACAAATCACTGGGATCTTACTATGCCTTTTTAAAGAAATATGAAAAGGATTATAAAGTAAGATTAAATGAACTTGAAGAAAACTTTATTAAGTTTATTTGTACAAAACTTGCCAATGGAAAAAGAAAGATAGAGCTTGAAACACTAAAAGATTTAATCAACGATCAAGAATATACAAATGATCTATCCCAAACAAATGTATTAAACATCTTCACCAATGAATTTCCTACTGGTTCTGGAAAGAATACGTTTAAAGATTGTATTTTTATTGAAGACAAAAAGATTTCAAAATCCTTTAAAACATGTTTAGAAAACAACGAATTTAAATCCATGGTAAAAGAAATCATTGAATACGCATTGGATCAATATAATAAACATTATAAGAATACATATAAAGATACAAACTTTGTTCTTTATCAAAAATATACATACGAAGATGCCTGTCGCTTATTAAATTGGCAGCACAATGAAGTTCCATTAAATATTGGCGGATACAAATATGATCAAACAACCAAAACATTCCCTGTCTTTATCAATTATGACAAGGCAAATGATATTCAAGATACCATCAAATATGAAGATCATTTTATCAATGAAAGTCAATTGATTGCGATATCCAAATCTGGAAGAACCACAAGCAGTGATGACGTACAAAACTTCTTGTACGCCAAAGAAAGAGGCATTGAAGTTCATTTGTTTGTGCGAAAGAACAAAGATGATAAAACAAGCAAAGAATTTTATTATCTAGGCCATATGCAAGCAGAGATAGATAAGACCAAACAGTTTGTGATGCCAAACACACAAAAAACAGCCGTCGAAATCTTATGGCAATTGGATACACCCGTAAGAGAAGACATTTATCGATACATTGTAGAGGAGTGATTTTTTGAAAACAATACACGTAGTAGCTGCCATTATTAAAGATGAAAATAAAATATTCGCCACCCAAAGAGGTTATGGCGAATTTAAAGACGGATGGGAATTTCCTGGAGGAAAAGTAGAACCCAATGAAACTAGCAAACAAGCCATTGTTCGTGAAATCAAAGAAGAATTAGATACAACCATTCAAGTCGAAGAATATTTTGATACAGTTGAATACGACTACCCAACCTTCCACCTATCCATGGAATGTTTCATTTGTACGATCCTTGAAGGAAATTTAACTCTATTAGAACACGAATCCGCAAAATGGCTTACTAAAGACACATTAGACTCAGTCGATTGGCTACTTGCTGATTTAGGATTAATCGCTAAACTAAAAGAAATATTATAATCCCATACAACATTTTAAAATACCTAAAAACGAGCATTTCATTTTTATATAAAGAACAAATGCTCATTTTTCTTTTGCCCAACTGTCAAACAATTCATGCAAATTTAGCTTCACAAGCTTTTGACATATAACCATCAAAAATACCCTATAAATCGCTAAGGTGTTTTAAATTTGCCATTATTTATTTCACATAACAAAATTAATCCTTTTTATCTCCTCAGCATGAAAACAGATATTACAAGCATCAAATTTAAACACACTATATTTATTTAAGATTACATTATTCTCAACGGAAAAAGATTAGTATTTCGATGTAAGTACATAAAAAGAAACTGAAAACAAAAGAATCAGTATAACATTTTAATTCATGTTTAAACTGATTCTTTTTCATTTATTTAATTACATTTTTATTTGATACTTATTACTTATAACTTAGAGTAAGCTTTAGCAATCTGCGCGCCCACTTTCGCATTATTATATACCAACGCAATATTAGCTTTTAAGCTCTTTCCTTCGCTTTCTTCGACAATTTTAGCCAACAAGAACGGAGTTACATCTTTTCCTGTAATATGTCTTTCATTAGCTTCATTAATTGCCTTATCAATCAAATCATCAATATATTTTTTATCCATTGATGATTCTTCAGGAATTGGATTAGTGATTAGAACTGCACCATCTAATTTTAACTCTTCTTTAGTTTTAATCATCTTAGCTATTTCTTCAGGTGAATCTAATCTTAAGTTTAACTTATATTCACTTTCTCTTGTAAAAAATTGTGGTAAATAATCAGTTTGATACCCTACAACAGGTACACCTTTAGTCTCTAAATACTCTAACGTACGAGGTAAATCTAAAATTGATTTAGCCCCTGCACATATAACATTTACATTAGTTTTAGCCAACTCATCAAGATCAGCTGAGACATCCATAGCTTCTTCATAGCCACGATGCACACCACCAATTCCTCCTGTTACAAAGAATTTTATTCCAGCCATACTTGCACAAATCATTGTTGATGCGACAGTTGTTGCTCCCATTTCTTTAGTAGAAATAACTTTCGCTAAATCACGACGTGATACTTTTGCGACATTCTTGCTTGTAGCTAGCAAATATAAATCATCATCTGTTAATCCAATTTTGATTCGCCCATTTATAATTGCAATTGTTGCTGGTACAACACCATAGCTACGAATAATTTCTTCGCAATGTTTTGCCATTTCAACATTTTGTGGATATGGCATACCATGTGAAATAATAGTTGACTCCAAAGCTACTACTGGTAAATTATTATCTAATGCTTCTTTTACTTCATCTTTAATATCTAAATACATTTTATTAATCCTCCATTATGTTTTTTATTAATTCATTCCAATACGAAACCATTTGTGCTGGGTGTAAAACGCCAAATTCAGTAATGATACCTTTAATGTCATTTGCAGGAGTAATATCGAAGAATTGATTAATTACTCTAACTTTATCAAAATCTTTAAAATCCTCATTACATACAAGTTCAAACGGTGTTCTTCTTTCAAGCTGGATGTTATATCCATATTGAGTTCTTAAGTCTAATTTGTATAATTCACTAGCATAATACACTGGAACCTTACAAGATCTTGCAAGACAAGCAATTTGCGCACTACCCATCTTATTAGCAACAGAACCATCTGTACTTAATGTATCTGCACCCATAATTATCATATCTGCTGTTTTCATAAATTCAAATACTGAAGCATCAGATATAAAGGTAACATCAACACCAATTTCAGTTAAAACATTTACAGCATTTCTAGATTCTCTTAAAGGTCGAGATTCTGTGCATATTAATTTAAAATTTACCCCTTTATTTCTAGCTACTTTAAATATTCCCATAAGTGTTGAACTATAACTATGCATTAATACTGTATAGCCTTCTTTAATTAAATTCGAACCATATTCAGCGACTTTTTCTACTGCCACAAAAGACTGTTCAATTATATTTTCGCAAACTCTTACTATTTGTTTTTTTAGTTCATCTAAATCTTTATCTTTATTCAAAAGAGAAAGAACAATATCACAACTATTATGAATCGTTGCCATTGTTGGTTTTAATCCAATCATTTGCTTAGCTACATCTTCTAAACGTGTTTTTAATGTGTCAAAATCATTTAAATCTTCTTGTTCAATAGCCAATTTAAAAGCCCATGCTGCAGATCTACCAAAAGGACTACCACCTTTTACATTCATGTTTCTAATTTCTTCAATTACATGATCTGCACTTTTAAAATCAATATCTTTTACTCTTGAATTCATCATTTTTATACATCCTTTTCATCAATTCCCATTACATAAGTTAATACAAATGTAACCAAGCCACCTACTAAACAGCCTAATAATAATCCACCAAAACCGACACCTAAATATACCGGGAACGTATATAAACTAAATGCAACTGCCGCAACAGTTCCGGCTCCCGCTGCACCAGTGATAGCACCACCAATAGCACCACCAATACATACCGCAATAAAAGGCTTCTTATATTTTAAATTGACACCATACATAACTGGTTCAATGACATTACCTGAGAAGAATGAAGTTAAACTTAATGTTAATGCATTCTTTTTAATTTTCTTATCTTTTGCTTTTAAAGCAACTGCTAAACCTGCAGTAATCTGGCAGATTAAAGACGGAGCATGTGTCATAATGATAGTATCACGTCCATACATTGCAATATTTGGTGCACTTACCAATCCTAGAATAGCAATATGCATACCGAAGATGATTAAAATTTGCCAAGTACCACCAATAATTGCTCCAGCTAAAATTGGACTTAATTCATAGGTTGACCTAAATAAGTTTGCAAATAACTCACCACCCCAGACACCAATTGGTCCAATAACTACAATTAACAAAGGGATAGTAATTAAAGCACTTAAGAATGGTACGAAAATACTTCTCAAAGCATTTGGTAATATCTTTCTTAATATCTTTTCAAGTTTAGCAATCAAAAAAGCTGTTAATATAGCCGGAAGCACTGAACTACCATAATATACATTTGTAACTGGTAATCCTAAGAATGTTACACTCTCGAAATTACTAAACACATTTGAAAAGTTAGGATATACCAATAAGCCTACAACCATCAATACAATAGAGATATTAGCTCCAAAATATTTAGCAGCTGACCAACCAATAAAGATTGGGAAGAAACCATATAACACATCACCAGCAACGGTTAATAACTGAATAGTAGTATTTGTTTCTTGTATACCTGCTAATACTAATAACTTAGCCAAAGCAGTAATAAATCCTGCTGCAAGCATTGCAGGAATAATAGGACTTACAATACCTGAAAGCAATGAAATCAACTTTTCTACCGGTTTAGCTTTCTTATTTGAAGCTTCTGTATTGTCTAAATTTTCTTCTATCTGCGTCTCATTAATTACAGCCGAATCTCCAACCAGTTTACATGTTTCATCAAACACATCATCAACAATACCACCTAATACTACTTGATATTGTCCTCCAATAACAACAACTCGCATGACTTCATCAAGTTTTTCTAATTCATCCTTATTAACCTTAGATTCATCTTTTAAGCCTAGTCTTAGACGAGTCATACAATGCGATACATCTTTAATATTGTCTTTTCCTCCAACATTTAAAATTATCGCTTCACTTAGTTTTCTGTAATCTTTCATTATTACACTCCTCTCTCTACAGAAAATATTATTTATCAGTCGCATCTTTAAGCATTGGTGATATATGTAGTGTTAAGTACGTTACTTCATTACTATTGATATCGTACTTTAAATTATTTTGAATAAAGTCAGCAATTTTATTTGAATATTCCCATTCTTTTGAATACTCATTTTTTAAATTTTCTGACATTTCAAATAATATATCGCTCTCTCTTTCTGTCCTATCATCACCAATCAAGCGGCCAAATAAACATTTTAAATGAATAATTAATCTACCATACTGATATGAATTCTTGTTCAAAGAATTAGATGTCAAATCATCAATAAAATTTAAAGTAGCTTCTAAATCTTTCATGATACTTTTTTGCTCTGTTGTACTAAGATTTGATAATGCATTAATATAATGAAAGGCAATATAAGAAGCTTCCTGCTGATCAAAATCAGCATTTAAATAACGATTAATAGTGTTTACTGAATTCATCGCAGCTATAAATTCACTTGGATGAAACAATTTAATTTCATTTAATAATGGATTTTCAATTTTCCCTCCTTCTTTAATTGTTTTATATGAAAAATAAATGTGATCAACTAACGCTAGATATATAGCATCTTTAAATTGGGTATTTAAGTCTTGTTCTGCTTGTTTTATAACTAGTTCTACTACTTTAAACATGTTATAAGGTATTTTTTCAATAATGGCTTCTAAATAATTTTGATTGTTATTTGACACAAACACTCTTTCGATTAATTCATTATCAATTCTTGCACCTAATATTCGATTACATTTGACTCCAATCGCTTTTCCCATAATAACCACTTCGTGTTTATTTTTGTCACTAGCCACGATTGCATTGTTATTAATCGTTTTAATATATCTGTAAATCAAAATGTTACTCCTTCAACTCTAAGATACAATCTCCATCATATACATAGCTTTTGTCATTACGATAATCCTTATCTATTTCTAGATCATTCAAGATAAATACATATACCTCAGCATCAATCCTTAAACGTTTAAATTCTTCCAAATTAATTTCAGCAAGCAAATCACCTTCACTGATTTCATCACCTTTTTTAAATTTACTCTCTATCACTCCGCTATTAAGAAGATTTGTATCAATCCCAATATGAACCATGATTTCTTCACCGTTATGACCTTTTATACAAAATGCATGATTCGTAGGAAAAACACTCACAACAACTCCGTTTATAGGAGAATAAACTTTATCACCACTCATCTTAACGTAAAAACCATCACCTAATGTCTTTTGATTAAACAATTCATCTTTAGAATTCTTCAAATCCATTAAATATCCCTCAGAAGGTGCTAATATCTTTTTTTTATTAATTTTATTTTTTAGAAATTTAAACATAATGTTACTCCTCTCCTTTCTATACTCTCCTTCATCCAATTATACGCAAAAAAGACCACACTGAAAAAACCAGCATGGCCTAGTATTAACTCATTAAGTTAACGAACTAACCTCTACATCGAAAGCATAACAAATAATTTTATGATATGCAACTATAATTTTAATTATTTTAATATACTAGTAAAATAAAATAATCTTACCTATACATGAACAACTTCATTTGTACGATTCTTGAAGGAAATTTAACTCTATTAGAACACGAATCCGCAAAATGGCTTACTAAAGACACATTAGACTCAGTCGATTGGCTACTTGCTGATTTAGGATTAATCGCTAAACTAAAAGAAATATTATAATCCCATACAACATTTTAAAATACCTAAAAACGAGCATTTCATTTTTATATAAAGAACAAATGCTCATTTTTCTTTTGCCCAACTGTCAAATAATCAACAAATTTACAGGTATTATAATGTTTTCACATCGAAGTTTTATAATGGAAATTGGCTACTGGATGTGGTTGGTGGTTACCTCTTGTTAAGGAGTTTTGAAGCCTTGAATCTTGAATTCCAGGTAAGTAGATCCTTCTATTTTTTTCAGGAGGAAAGCTTATGTATATATATCTGCATATTGATGTTGCTATGTGCTTATTTGCCATAGTAGAAATACTAAAAGTAACATTGATGATTATAGAAAATGCAAAAAGCACTAATCATCAATGACAATGAAAAAAAGATCAGTGCTTCAGCGTTAACTTTATTTCAGAGTAACTACTGCATTTCTCCATTTTCATTGTACAGATAAATCAGACGTATTTTCAAATCTAAACCCACTGGTTTATATAATTTTCTCTTGATTTTCTAATGAATGGCGAATTGACAGAACATTTATAGTTTTTTTATCCGTGTCTACATAATAGTAGAGCAAATAATTTTTGATGAGCATCTTTCGAACTTCATGAAATCCTAAAAATCTATTTTCTATTATCGGGTTTGATTCAGGAAAATCACACACCAAAGCAAGTCTCTCATTCAATAAGACATAAAAACTTTTTGCAGCATATACATTGCGTATATGGTTCGTCAAATAATCTAATATATTATCTAAATCTTTTTGCGCTTTATCCGTAAAGAGATACTTATATGCCATACTTATCTTTCATTTCTTCCATTACTTTTATACCATCTTTTAATTTACCAGAATACATTTGTTGTAATCCCTCATACACTGCTTTTGCTTCTTCTAACTCCTCAAAAACGCTTTTATAATAGTCAATATCCATTACCACAAGACGTCCATATCCATTTTTTGTAACAAACACCTTTCCATTATCTTTACACAATTTCTCTATATGCACTGTATTTTTTAAATCTCTCATTGGTACAATTTCCATAAAAGCATCCCCCTTTGTGGCTATATTATACCCTTTTTATGGACACATATCAACAATTTAAACTTCTTCACCAATGTTACAACTTTGAGATACAAAAAGCACTAATCACCAGTGACAATGGACATAGATTAGTGCTTCAGCATTAATTTTATTTCAGAGTAACCACTGCTTTTCCAGTAGTCGTTCTCTATATGTATTATACAGATAAACCAAATGTATTTCCACAACAAAAGTTAGAAATCCCATACAACATTTTATTCATACTAAAATCATCTATTTTTACTTTATATAAAGATAATATTAGTACTTTCATATGGTTCAACTGTCAAATAAATTTCAAATCAATTAAAATCCCATACAACATTTTATTTATGTTAAAAACATCTATTTACACTTTATTTAAAGTGAATATTGAGTTTTTCATATCATCTAACTGTCAAAAAAAAAGAATAATTCAAACGAACTATCCTTTCTTTGGTTGAATCCAATACATACTTTCTGCGACACGAACCTTCAAACCATCCATTATCATTTTTTTCTGCTGAAAGTTAGCCAAAACATTCAAGCGATTCCAGAAAGTTCTTTCGCAAGTGGATTTTCCATCAATAAAACATTCCATTTTGTGTCTCCCTCGACGTCTATCATAGAATATTCTGAATCCGCTTACAAGTCTTGACTTTTTTAATTTTTATGATTCGTTATTTTACTGAAATAACTGTGTATCCCGCATTTGTCACGGCATCACTCAACATCTGATCTGTGACATTCTCCGTGCAGTTTAATATAGCTGTTTTTTCATCCAAACTAACCACTACATCACTTACACCTTCTACTTTACTCAAGGCATTCTTCACATGTGCCACACAATGCATGCACATCATACCATCTACTGTTACTACTTTTTTCATTTTCTTTTCCTCCTTATATTCAACGGGAATATAACCCGCATCTTCAACCGCTTGTCTTAAAGCCACCTTATTCACTTGTTGCACATAGTCAATATCGGCCTTACCTAAATTATAATCCACACGAACTTCTTTTACATTTAAAACCTTCTTTAAAGCATCCTCTACTAACCATGCACAATGTCCACAAGACATACCATCAATATGCATTGTGTACGTTTTGACTTCTTCACTTTGAACTTTGGGTTTAAAATAACGAAGTCGCAATGCGTTTGTGACAACACAAACACTACTCAAAGACATACATGCGGAACCAATCATTGGTGATAATCGAAGTCCAAATGCCGGATACAATAGACCTGCCGCAACTGGAATTCCTAGAATGTTATAGAAGAAAGCCCAGAATAAATTCATCTTGATATTCTTGATGACATCATTTGATAAATCGATTGCCGTTACAACATCCAATAAAGAGCTTTTCATCAAAATCACATCCGCACTATCCAAGGCAATATCGGTTCCACCACCAATCGCTACTCCAATATCTGCTCGCATTAATGCAGGCGCATCATTGATTCCATCACCCACCATCATAACCTTCTTACCTTGCTCTTGAAGCTTACGAATTACACTCTCCTTATCTTGTGGCAAAACATCACTAATCACTTCATCCACACTTAAAGATTTACCAATCGCATTCGCTGTTTTTTGATTGTCTCCAGTCAACATAACCACATGCATATTCTTCTTTTTAAATTGTTCTAATGCAACCTGACTCGTACTACGAATGGTATCCGCCACACTAATTAAACCAATCACATTTTGATCTTCCACAAAAATCAATGGAGTTTGACCTAAACTTGCATAAGCATCTAAATCTGATAAAACATTTTGATTTATTCTAATATTTTTCTCTTCTAATAACCTTTTATTTCCTGCCAAATACGCATGTCCATTTAGCTTAGCCTGAATACCACGACCCGAAATGTTTGTGAAATTTTCTGGTTGTTGAAGATTTATATTTTTATCTTTCGCATACTCCACAATGGCCTGTCCCAAAGGATGTAAAGAACCACTCTCTAAGCTTGCCGCCATTGAAATAAAGTCATTCATACTAATATTTGTATATATCTTAATACCTTGAACACTTGGCTTTCCTGAAGTAATCGTACCCGTCTTATCCAATACAATCGTATCAATCGAATGTAGTTGTTCTAATATGGCAGCCGACTTTATTAAAATCCCATTTTCCGCAGCCTTACCCGTACCTACCATAATCGCAACTGGCGTAGCTAAACCTAAGGCACAAGGACAAGAAATTACGAGTACACTAATCGCATTGGATAACGCAAATTGAATCGTTTGACCACTGATCAACCATGCGATTAAAGTAATCAATGCGATGACAATCACAACAGGAACAAACACTCCACTCACTTTATCTGCCAAACGAGCAATAGGAGCCTTTGAATTACCTGCATCATCAACTAGCCGAATGATCTTAGCCAAAGTTGTATCTTCACCTACTTTTTCAGCCTCAAACTGAAAAGTACCATTTTCATTCATTGTAGCTGAAATGACTGAATCCCCTACATTCTTTTCTACCGGAAGACTCTCACCCGTAATCGCCGACTGATCCACATAGCCTGTACCCGAAATGACTTTACCATCTACTGGAATTCTTTGTCCCGGACGAATCACAACTATATCATGAATTCGAATACTTTCACTCGATACAACAATTTCTTTACCATCCCTTAAAATTGTTGCGTTTTTTGGGGCTAAGTCCACCAACTTATCTAAGGCATCACTCGTTTTCGCCTTGGATCTAGACTCCAAATACTTTCCAACACTAACCAAAGTCACAATTGTTGCGGCCGACTCAAAGTATAAAGAATGCATAGCCATATGGGCCATTTCCATATTCTGCACACCAAAATAATAGGCCATCTGATAAATACCAACCAAGCCATACACAAAACTTGCACCTGAACCAATCGCAACTAAAGAATCCATATTGGCCGACTTTTTAATTAAAGCCTTAAAACCTGTAATAAAGAAATGTCTTTGAATAAACAATATAAATAGACATAGAATCAGCTGTGTTAAGGCTGAAACCATCATCCATTCCATACCCTCTAAAATAGGAACGCCCACCATAGGACCCATCGCAATTAGAAGTAAAGGAACCAATAAAACTAAACTCAAAATCAATCTTTGTTTAGCACTTCTTTGATCCGATTCCACTCGATTTTGCCGATCCTGCCATTCTTTACGAACCGCTGTCTTTTGACCATGCACACTAGCTCCATAGCCAATCTGTTTTACAGCTTCACAAATCGTTTGTTCATTCACCCTATCTTGATCAAATTCAACCTTCATTGAATTCGATAATAAAGAGACGTCACAATGACTCACACCATCTAACTTACTCACAACACGAGTTACATTAGCCTGACAAGCCGCACATGTCATGCCTGTCACATCAAATTTTTCTTCCATTAAAACCACCTACTTTAACTTCTTTACTAAATCCATAACCTCACTCATGATTTCTGTATTTCCATTTTGCACATCCTCAACAACACACGTATTTAAATGCTCCTGCAAAACGATGTATCCAAATGCCTGCAAAGCACTCTCTACAGCCGCTACCTGCACTAAGATGTCGCCACAATAACGATTTTCCTTCAACATATTCTCAATTCCATTCAATTGTCCTACCATACGATGAAGACGATTCGTCAATTGTTTGATTTCTTTCTCATCTCTAGGCTTATGCTTTTTATGACAACACTCACTCATTAATCTCACCTCGACATAATGATATACCCCCTATAGGTATATTTCAAGTGATATGATTTATGGCATAATAAAAGAAAGGAAAAAACTATATGAAATATAATTATTACGTGTACCTGCCAAGAATTGGAACCATTCTTGTCATGTTTTTAACGTGCAGTGCACTCTTCTCAAAAGAAATCTTTTTTAATATCATATACCTTGTTTTTGTCGTGCTCTTTAGCCAAATTCTATTTATATATGAAAAAAGACTATTAAAAAACAATGAACCACAATACGAAAAAATCAGTTTTCGCGATTCATTGTTGATGTATCCCATTCTATTAAAAATTGAACTATTCCTATTTGCGATTGTCAGCCTATTTAGTATATTGATCCTTCTATGCATCAATAAAACCATTATGGCACTAATCACATTTGGTGTTATCACAATTATTATTTCACTCTATTTCAATATGCGAAGACACTAGTAAACGTCATTAAAGAGTAAGACAGTTCTGATTTTATCGTCTTACTCTCCTTTTTATTTTTTGAATAATTATAAACATTTTTATCTATACTGCTCTAAGTTACTTTAAATATATCATTGCTCATTTTACTAGGTTTATCTCCAACTGGACTCATGCCGTGCCCGGCACACATTAAAAGCGAACCCTACCGTTATTATGATAGTGATTCGCTCGTTTGATCTGCTTTTTCTGTTTGCCGCAACATGCGATATCCAACCCCCACATGCGTCTGAATATATTTAGGATTTGAAGTATCTGGCTCAATCTTTTTACGCAATGTAGCCATAAACACACGAAGACTTGGCGTTTCTGTACCTTGAACACTTCCCCACACTTCTTGCATGATATAATTATGTGTTAAAACCTTATCGGTATTTTTAGCTAAAACACACAACAATTTATATTCAATTGGTGTTAAATGGATTTCATGCCCATTCTCATATACACAACCCTGCGCATAATTGATTGTTAAATCTCCATTTTCATATACACTCTCATTTACACTTATGGTCTGACTATTATTTAATCTTCGAATTGTTACACGAAGTCTAGCTAACAATTCATCCACTGAAAATGGTTTTGTCAAATAATCATCGGCCCCTAAATCTAAAGCTTTCACTTTATCTTGATCTTCACTTCTTGCCGAAACCACAATAATTGGAATATTTGACCAAGAACGAACCTTCTTTATAACTTCCAAACCATCCATATCCGGTAAACCTAAGTCTAGAAGCATAATGTCAGGATTATAAGAAAGCACATTCATGATTCCTTGCTTCGCTGTTTTTGCCAGACGAAACTGATAATTTTCCATCTCTAGAGTTGTCGTAATCAAATTCCCAACCGCTGTATCATCTTCAATTACTAAGATTTGAACTTTATTCATACAACTTTACCTCCACTGCATCCAATACAAACTTAAAACAAGCTCCATGAGGCGTTACATTCTCAACCCAAATCGTTCCACCATGCGATTGAATAATTGACTTACACAAAGATAGACCTAGACCCATGCCACGTCTTGTATCTCCACCTCGATTGTTTTCCGTATAGAACATCTCAAACAATTGATCTGGATGTAAAACACCATTTCCATCATCTTGAACTTCAATTAAAATTTTATCCTCAACCCGCCTAGCATTCAAAGAAATATTTGAATTTTCATGCGTATATTTGATCGCATTATTTATTAAATTCACTAAAACCTGAATAATCAAGCGTGCATCCATATTAGCCATCAATAAATCATCCTCTAAATGCATAGAAATATTATGTTTACGTTTATTACGACCCAAATGATGAATGGCCTCTCTAAAAATATCCTCAATCATTTCTGGTTGTAAATTCAACTGCATCGTACCATTTTCAATTCTCGTTATAAACAATAAGTTTTCCACCAAATCATACAACCACATCGCATCATTATAAATATCTTGATACAATTCCTTCTTCTTTTCTTGTGAGAACGCATTCTCGTTTTCCAACAATAAACCGGCATTGCCTGAAATACTAGTCAGTGGCGTTCTTAAATCATGCGAAATCATACGTAATAAATCGGCTCGCAACGCCTCTTGTTTGGCTTGCTGCTCAATCTTTAGATTTTCTAAACGAATCATTTCCCTCTCTAAAGCCATACCACACTCGTCCAATATTGCAAGCCACAAATTTTTTTCAAAAGAATCTATCTTATCTTTTAATACAATTCCAACCACACTTAATACTTCATGCGTTCCATTAATAGGCAAATATAAACACATCGAATCCGAATGATAACTCGTTGTCTTTCCAGCCTCATGCCTATTTTTATAAACCCAAGCCACAATATCCGTTTCTACAGGACACTGTCCTAATAGAATAGGCTCATCATTATGTGGATACAACACTAAATCCGTATCCAATAATTTATGCAGCTGTTTTAACATCGAAGCATAGATTGCATTCATATCATTCGCCTTTTGAAGCATCTGGCTCATCTCCAATAAGACTTGCGTACGATACACTTGTTTGGCATTTTCGAAAGACTGTTTTTTTAATCTTGTCATTAATGAACTAGATGACATGGCCACCACAAACATAACAATATATGTCGTAATATAGCTTGGATCACTCAACAAAGAAAAGTAGGGATATGTAAAGAAAAAGTTAAAGCATAACGCTGAAAATAAAGACGCCAATAAACTATAGATATATCCACTTGTCCAAATGGATACAAATACAATGCCCAAGATATAGATCATAATAGGCGTAGTAATCAAGAATTGAAAGTGCATAAATTCCTTGCCAATAAGCGTACAAAGAAAAAGAATCCCCATCATTTTTAATGTATCTTTCAATGAAAAACTCAAAAGATTAAAATTAAAATGAAACATGCGACGATAATCCTGCGGATAATCCACAGAATATACATCAATATCTTTCAACTTAAACAATGCTTGTTTCGCCAAACTCTTTTCTAAAACAACACAATCCACCTGAGAAACACCCACATATTCCACAAGCTGAGGCAATACATTCTGTCCATAAAGAATCGTTACTTTTGCCCCTTTACTCTCCGCATACTTAATATTTTCACGTAAACAACTCTTTGATGCCGCACTTATCCCCTCATATTTTGGAGTTTGCACAAAAATAGCACTCAATACTGCATGATTGCTTTTCGCAATTTGAGCTCCCTTATCAATAACTCTAGAATTATATTTAGAAGCCGATAAACATATTAATACATTCGCCATAAAGTTAGTATAACACAAGCCCACAAAGAATTATTCATCTTAACATTGTCTTAACATAGTGTTAAAATACTTTATGAAATCTTAATACAGACTAGTGTAGAATGTTTTAAGGTATTAGAATAGGTGGTTTTATGTTTAAAAAACGTATGAAACGCATTACCCCAGGACAAATGATTATCCTCAGTTTTGCGACTATGATATTTATCGGTGCCTGCCTGCTTATGCTTCCATTTTCCACAAACGATGGTAAGGGCGCGCCCTTTTTAGATGCATTATTCACTTCAACCAGTGCCTCCTGCGTAACCGGACTGATTATGCATGACACAGCACAATATTGGTCCTCCTTTGGACAACTCATTATCTTGATTCTGATTCAAATTGGAGGTATGGGCGTCATTACAATGGCCATTCTACTCTTTGTTCTTGGAGGCAAGAAAATTGGTTTTAAACAAAGATATTTTATGCAACAATCTATTTCTGCCCCAAAACTAGGGGGTATTATCCGAAACACAAAATGGATTCTAAGAGCTACAATATGTGTCGAAGCACTAGGTGCCATCTTATTAGGCATACGCTTCTTACCGCGTTTTGGACTTGTCAAAGGCCTATGGTATTCCATATTCCATTCCATCTCAGCCTTTTGTAACGCTGGCTTTGATCTAATGGGTACAAACCAAGCCTACTCATCTTTAACAGGATATGCCGGCGATATTTTAGTATCCAACGTCATTGCAGCACTAATCGTACTGGGTGGTTTAGGCTTCTTTGTCTGGAAAGATGTTGTTGAATACAAACATCATTTACATAAATATTCACTACAATCCAAAGTTGTATTATTTACTACTGCAACATTGTTGATCATCAGTACACTCTATTTCTTTATCAATGACTTTAGCCATTGGAATATGCCTCTAGCCGAACAAATCAACGTTTCCATTTTCCAAGCCGTAACCCCAAGAACAGCCGGATTTAATACGATTGATTTAAACAAAATGAATCAAAGCAGCATTTTCTTTATGACCCTATTAATGTTGATAGGAGGAAGTCCACAAGGAACGGCCGGAGGATTTAAAACAACAACACTAGCCGTATTGATTCTAAGTATTCGTGCTGTATTCAATCATAAACAAAACCCTCAATGTTTTGGAAGACGCATTTCCATGGACACATTAAACAATGCGACCGCCCTATTTATGTTGTTTATGGTATTATTCTTTACAGGAGCTTTTCTTATTTCAACCTTCGATCAATTACCCATTCTTGACGCCCTATTTGAAGCGGCCTCTGCCATTGGTACAGTCGGATTGACATTAGGAATCACACCTACATTATCAAGTGCATCACATTGTATTTTAATTTTCTTGATGTTCTTTGGAAGAATTGGAGGCTTAACTTTACTTTTAGCTATTTCTAAACATCAAGTTGTCGCAAACGCAAATTTACCACAAGAAAATATCACAATTGGATGATAGGAGGAACATATGAAATCAGTATTAATTATTGGTATGGGACGTTTTGGACGTCACATGGCACAAAAACTATATGATTTAGGACATGACGTTTTGGCCATTGATAAAAATGAAGAAAAAATCAACAAAGTCCTTTCTTATGTCACAAACGCACAAATCGGAGATTCTACCGACGAAAGCTTTATTGACTCACTAGGCGTATCAAACTTTGATCTTTGCGTTGTAGCCATTGGAGATGACTTTCAAAGTTCACTCGAAACAACAGCCCTATTAAAAGATTACGGATCAAAACTTGTTGTCGCAAGAGCCGTGCGCGATGTACACGCTAAATTCTTATTACGCAATGGAGCCGATGAAGTTGTATATCCTGAAAAACAAATTGGTAACTGGGCCGCCGTACGTTTTTCAAGCGAAAACATCTTTGACTACGTACAACTTACTCCAGAATATTCCATTTATGAAATTGCCGCACCAACCGCTTGGATTGGAAAAACCATGTTAGAACTCGATATTCGTAGAAAATACCATATCAACATTCTAGCTACAAAAATCAATGGAATTCTAGACCCGCTTCCTAGTGCTGAACATACTTTCCAGGAATCCGAAAACATTCTTATTCTTGCGCAAAATTCAGACGTACAAAAATTCCTTCGTTTTTAATGAAATCTCAACATGACGCCTCATTCTTTAACACCGTTTAAACATTTAAAATTTTACAATAAAGGTGTAAGAAAGAGGCGATTATTTATGTTAGGAATTTTATCAATAGGATCCGTAATCTACATTTCTTTCTTAGTCCCACGACTTTTAAATCACATCTTAGATATCACTCACCAATAATGTATGCCACGAGCATACCAATTATCCCCATTTTTAAGTTATAAATATACTTAAGAAAGGGGATTTTTAATTATGAAAACATGGAAACTAGTCAGTGGAATCATTTCCATTGTATTAAGTGTATTTGTCGTGTTTCAAAGTATGATGGCAGGCCTTGCCAACGCACTAGAAGAAAGTGGACAAGTAAGTGGAAGTGCAGGACTTGTTGTTAGTATATGCATGCTTTGTGGAGGAATTGTATCGATTGTATCTAGAAAGAACAATTCAAAAGGAACCAACATTGCACTTCTAATTCTATTTGGTTTAGCTACATTAACAGGCTTTATACTTGCAGGAAACTATTCAGACCTATATCTTTGGTCAGCATGGTGCTTGATCAATGTAATACTTGCCTTCATCTCATTAAGAAAAGGTGCCAGTAAAATCTGACACCTTTTAAAAGCGCTTTACTTATCAAGTAAATTCATATTTTTACACATTTTTCCGCACTTTCAGACACCTATTTCGCACATTTTTCCGAGGTTTTTCGTAACTATTTTGCACATTTTTTCTCCACATTAAAAAAGACAGCAATTAAGCTGCCTATCTTACCATATCACGAGTAATGTCTTTTAAGCTTTTAGCCCCACACATCTCCATTGTATCTTGAAGTTCACTACCAAGTTTATCCACTAAGACTTGAATACCTTCTTCTTTTGCTCCATAAATCGCATTCACAAATGGACGAGCTACAATGACAGCATCCGCACCTAATGCCAAAGCCTTAAAGATATCGACACCATTACGAAGTCCACCATCCACAAAGATTTTCATACTGCCATCTACAGCTTTTACAATCTCTTCGAGTACTTCAGCCGTTGCAGGCGTCTGATCTTGAACTCGACCACCATGATTCGAAACCACAATTGCACTAGCGCCCGCTTCTTTTGCCTTTAAAGCCCCCTTCACACTCATAACACCTTTCACAATAAATGGTACAGGTGTATTTGAAATGATTGCCTTTAATTGTTCTGTATTCATTCTTCCTGCAGGAGGCTGACACCCCTTTAAGAAAGGAAGTCCAGCAGCATCTACATCCATAGCTACCGCAAAGGCATTGCTGTTTAAAGCTAAATTTAGCTTTTCCAAATAAGTCTCTAAGCTCCAAGGTTTAACGGTTGGAATACCATACCCATTATTCTCTTTGATAATTCGTGTCGCATTTTCCATTATACTAGGATCTTTTCCGTCTCCTGTAAACGCACAAATACCAGCATCCATACAACCTCGGACTAAAATATCATTGTATCCATTATCATCATATGCATCTGAATAATGCATGGCTACAGCTCCTACAGGACCTGCAAAAATCGGATATTTAAAAGTATGACCAAATAGTTCTAATTCTGTACTTACTGGCTCATTATCCGTAATTGTATCCATATTCACACGAATGTTTTTCCAAGCATCATAGTTACGCATCGCAACATCCCCAATTCCTTTAGCACCAGGCCCCGGAATCGTATTTCGACATGCCCTTCCATCACATACAGGACAAGACTTACATAATTTTGTTCCCATCACACCACGACTTTTTTCCATCAATTCCATATAATTCATAATCATTCCTCCATTACATTCGCTATAACTAAACCAAATATTCCAGCTACCAGTTTCACAACCACAAACCAAGTCACACTTGCAGGATTGACTGAAGCAATAAACCCGAGTTGTCCACCAAACACAAATGCCCCACTCAATGAAAAGGCAGCATTTAAAATCTTACCCTTCCTATTCATTTTACTAAATAATGGTAACATCGCAATACTTGTTCCAAAAGATAAGATAATTCCCATCACTGAATATTTATCAATATTTAGTATTTGACCTACTCTTTCAATCTGATTCGAAAACTTCCTTAATATAATTTCACAAAACACCAAAGAACCACAGACAATCATACTCATTTGAAATACAATGTGCAAAGCTTCATTGATCAATGTCGCATTTGTGAAGTCCATATTGAAAAAGAAAGTCAAACAAACTAGAAAAAAGAAGATGTATCCTACGAATTGTACAAGCTTAGAAAATAATGTCAATACGACAATTAATGTTTTAAATGAAATAAAAAATAAACCAATCAAAATAGCACAAATAAGAATGACGGGTAAAAACACAATCAAAAAATGATCAATATGCAATAAAAAGCCACAACCAATAAGAATAGGCATTAAACCTAAAATACCATACACAACTCCTTTTAAATAGTGATTCAAATCATCTGTATCCAGTTCATTTAAAAAGATTGGCAATTGAAAACTAATCAAGCACCCCAAAGTAGATGTTAACAATACACCACAAAAGATAAGCACACTTTCAGAATGTGTCATCGACTCTATAATGGAATATCCACCAAGATCTGGCGCCAACAAACTTGAAATAATCATTTCTTTATTTTCAAATAAAGTGGCATGACCATTTAAAAACGCAATCGCAATACAATAAAAGCCTCCTACACTCATCATAAAATCGCCCATCGTTATAATGCCTCGATCAAAAGAAGTGGCTAATCCAAGTCGATTCTTAAACATCTTGTCAAATAAGCCTAAAGCGGCAAAGCATAATAAAATAAAAATAATCGGATTCATGCATTCATTCTATTATAATAATGAAAAAAAGTCGAAGAAAATTATTAAAATGAGCTTACAAAAGCATCATTTATGTTCTTTTGAATTAGCTGTTAAAACAGCTTCAACTTGTGCAATTAATTGCTCTTTATCTGGCATATAAGTAACGTATTTTGAAGCAAATATATTGTTGTTTAATCCACCTAATGCATATTGCATATCCACATTTCCTTTATCAGTACATAGGATAAGTCCAATTGGTGGATTATCGTCTTCATCATTTACTTCAATTGCATAGTAATTCAAATACATATTTAGTTGTCCAACTGCTTCAGGCATAAGTTTAATAGTCTTAAGTTCAATTAATACATAAGATTTTAAAATCTTATTGTAGAAAACCATATCAACGTAATAATGAACATTGCCAAAGGTTACTCTTTGTTGCGTTCCGACAAACATAAAACCCTTTCCAAGTTCCAAAAGAAATTTTTCAATTTGTCTTACAAGAGCTTCTTCAAGGTCTGATTCCATCATCGGTTTGTCTTCAGGTAACCCTAAAAATTCAAAAACATATGGATCTTTCACAATATCTTGTGGATTAGCAATCTCATTCCCTTTTAATGCCAAATCTAGTACTTTCTGTTTATTTACATTTCCATTAGACAATAGCAATCTTTCAAAAAGAGATGATGATATTTGTCTTCTAAGTTCTCGAACACTCCATTTTGCGTTAATACACTCTATTTCATAAAATTGTCGCTTATCTTTATCGGAAATAGATAGCAATTCACAATAATGAGACCAACTAAGTCGTTCAGACAGTGTCTGAACGCTTCCGTACTCTTTATAAAAAGTAATCATATTCCAAATATTTGCACGAGAAAATCCCCTACCAAATTTTTTAGTTAGCTCTTTCGAAAGATAAGATATTGTTTTGGATTCATAATCATTATCACTATTATGTGAAACAGCATCTTCCACAATAATTTTTCCAATCTCCATGTACGTTTTTAACAAAGTATGATTTACTTCAACCGAAACATGATTTCTGGCGTTTAGAAGTATATTTTCTATTTCTTGTATCATTCCATTATTCATAAGTTGATTCATTGATGATGCACCTCCATATATATTTATTTGTATTATTGATTATTTTTCAAAAATTCTTTTAAAGAAGAATCTTTAAATTGCTTCTCTGCTCGTTCAGAGCATTCTAATAATCCTAAATTATTTTGATTTTTATATCCTTTATTAGCACCATTTTTAATCAAAAATTTTACAATTTCTGTTTCTCCAAACCAACCTGCATTTATCATCGTTTCATTTAAACATTCTTCTTTATTATCAGTTAAATATTTTATGAACTCCTTTAAAACTTCAATTCTATTTTCATTGATATTTTCATTTCTACCATATACAGTATGAATCATATATTCTTTAACATTATTTAAAGATTGAATATGACTTAATACAAATTTCAAGATTTCAACATACCCATTATTACAACTAGGGAAAATCAGTTTATGCCATTCTTCTTGAGTTAATGGTGTTTCATCATTTATTTTTTTGATGTGATCTATTACTTGTTCATCAGTTTGGTTTTGATTTCTTTTGCCAATGTAGATTTGTAAGTCTTTTAATTCTTGTTCTGACATATTCTCATCTCACTTTCAAATTGTAATTTATATTACTGAATTTCTGTTATAACTTGTTACATCACTACCAATTTTTTTGTATAATTCCTTGACGGTAATCTGTTTCTTTTGAATTGCTTTTAATTCGTTATCAGTTACTCCTATAAACTCAACAAAATTGACCTTGCCATTTTGAGTATTTATTTCGTGGAATTTATCATCAGGCACGGTAATAAATCCAGTTATATTAGATTTTCTATTATAATCAATTCCCTCAGTTTGACCTGTATATAAATACTCATACGAATTAAATACTTCTCCTTTTGTAAAAGTGATTCTAGCAATAGATTGTAAAATGCCACAAATACATTTTATTTCATTTTCTTCATTTTCATAATTATCTTTTTTCAATTTAAAGGTGAATTCCATTCCATAACCACTTACATCTTTTACATCAGACTCTTTTTCGTATAACTCTGATAGTCCATAAGTTACAAAATGCCAATAATCGCCACCATCATAAATACTTATACCTTTGAGTGGATCATTACCTCCAAGCTCCCAACTAATTAATGTTCCATAATGTTTGGGATTTTCTTGATTAGGATATATCTTATCGCACAAATTAGTTATAGCATCCCAACCATTTACAATAACATCATTGTTTTTATCACTTTTCTTAAATTTATCAAATAATCCCATAATTACATCTCGCTTTCAAATTACTATTTATCTAACAAATCACTAAATTGTAATTTATCTAAACAAAGAATAACATGTTTATATTAACTTTTCATGAATTTCGGATTTATTCATTAGAAACCATTTTTTGCAAGTAACGCAAGTCACAAAAGTCATTACTTTATCATCATTTGATGCAGCTTCACCCATTTTATCTAAATCTCTGTTTATTAAACCTGAAATAAGGGTATTAAATTCATTTGTGGTATCCCAACTAATTTTCGTAAATTCTAAAGAATCCTTTAAATCGTTAAGATTGATATTCATTACATCAAAAATCTAGTAATTTCTTATTTCTTCTGTAATAAATTCTAAGTTTGGATGAATATCCATAGATTACTACATTTTGAGAATCAATATTTCCATCAACTGATATAAGTGGATTCCTGCATTGGCATATTGCTTTTCAATGTTTCTTCGAACATAGAAATCATGATCCGGTGCCTGTACGATTGGTTCATAGTTGATACGGTCATCAAATTCTAAAATACCAACAACATCTTTATTTGGTTTTTCAACAAAGTAAAGGAATATATAAAAAAGAACAGAGATTTCAAATATCTCTGCTCCTTAGTTAATCCTTTAACACTCATGGGTTTTCAACCCTACAACTTTTCGTCAGCCCTGGTATCTAATTACAGATTACCAAAATTTTCTTCGACTAATGTGCGTTACTTGCCGCAACTTTTACTCTAGACCACAAATCCGCAATGATCTTACGTGTAGTTTCATCATATTGGAATACTTCATCTTTATCGTAACCAGCACGAGGTGTATATGCGTTGATGCCATCATAATCTCCGCCTTTACCACCAAGTTCTTCCATAACTTCTTTATTTGGTGAAGTATATCCAACATAACTCGAATTATCCATAGCTGCATCATAGCTCGTAATATAACGAATAAACTCATTCGCAAGCTTAGGATTCTTCGCATTCTTAGGAATAACCATCGCATCTGACCATAAGTTTGTTCCACTCTTTGGCATATAGAATCCAATATTTTCATTTTCTGACATGACATATGCCGCATCTCCAGAATAAATAAGTCCTAAAGCCTTTCTAGCCTGTGCCATATTATCAATAATTTCATCTGTTACAATTTCTGGATCCATTGTCTGAACACATTGAATCAACCAGTTATATGCATCATTCAATTCATCTTGACTTATCGTATTCATTGAATATCCAAGTGCCTTTAATGCCATCATGAATGAATCTCTTTCAGAATCATATAGATATATATCTCCCTTAAATTTCTGATCTAAGAAAATATCCCATCCATCTTTTTCCAAATCTTCTTCAGATACTTTTGTCTTATCGTATACGATACCAACAGTACCCCAGAAATAAGGAATTGAATATTCATTCTTTGGATCATACGGAAGACCTTTGATTGCATCCACCAATTCACCTAAACATTCTTTGCGAGTTTCTGGCTCTAATTTTTGAAGCATTTTTTCCTGCATCATTCTTTGAATCATATAATCACTTGGAACCAATACATCATACGCATCGCCATTGGCAACCTTAATATACATCTGCTCGTTTGAATCAAAGTTATCCATGATAACCTTAGCTCCCGTTAACTCTTCAAAACCTGAAATGATATTTTCACCTGTATATTCACCCCAGTTATATACATGTAAAGTTTGTCCTGCATAAGGCTGACTACCAGCTGATTTATTCAAGCCAAATAAAGAGGCCACTAAACCAACTACCACAACACCCGCAACAACCCATTTCCAAGGTTTATTTTGTTTTGAAGGACTTGTCTTTTTTCGAATCATTGGCAAGACATTCACGATTATTAGTGTGATTGTAATCAATAATACAACCACTGTACTAATCGCATTTACACTTGGATTAATACGCTTAGACATTGTATACACCATAATACTCAAGTTCTTTACACCTTGGCCCGTTACGAAATAGGAAATAACAAAATCATCAAATGACATTGTGAACGCAATCAAAGCACCCGAAACAATACCCGGCATAATTTGTGGTACAATAACTTTCACCAAAGCTTGCCAAGGCGTAGCCCCTAGATCCATTGCAGCATCGGCCAAGTTTGGATCTAATGATTTGATCTTAGGCATAATACTCAAAATAACATATGGAATACAGAAAGCAATATGTGCTAATAATAATGTCACAAATCCCTTTTCAATTTGGAAAGTAATAAATAGAAGCATCAATCCAATGGCAGTAACAATTTCAGGGTTCATGATTGGAAAATCATTGACCTGACTGACAAAAGCACGCAATACTTTCTTTGACTTTGATAAACCAATCGCCGTAATCGTACCAACGATCGTAGAAATAATTGTCGCCAATAAGGCAACAATAATTGTGACATACAAAGATTCCATCATACCATGGTTTTTAAGCATAGCCTCATACCAACGTAACGAGAACCCTGTAAAGTGTGTTAACGATTTTGAACTATTGAAGGAAAAAATAATCATGAACAATATTGGTGCATAAAAGAACACCAATAATAAAGCCATGCCTACTTTACCTAATACTCTCTTATCTTTCGACATGCCTATTTTTCCTCCTTATTACGCTCTTCCAATTTCCTTACAAGCATCATTAGAAGCATCATGATCATAGCCATGATCATTGAGATAGCTGAACCAAAGTTCCATTCTCCTACCGTAATGAACTGATTTTCAATGACGTTACCAATCAAGAAGAATTGTCCTCCACCCAATAATTTAGGAATGAAGAATGAACTTACGGCAGGTAAAAACACTAATGTGATACCTGAAACTACGCCCGGTAATGAAAGTGGGAAAATAACCTTCCAGAACGTCTGGAATTTATTAGCGCCCAAATCCTGAGCCGCCTCTAATAAAGATTTATCCATCTTCGTTAAAGCCGTGTTGATCTGCAGAATCATAAATGGCAAGAAGTTATACACCATACCAATCAATACAGCAGCTTCTGTATATAAAAGTTCTGTATGAATTCCAAACAAGCCTAAAAAGCTACTAATAATTCCATCGCTTGATAAAATACCAATCCATGCATATGTTCTTACAAGCATGTTGATCCATGTAGGAAGAGTAATCGCAAGAACTAAGATTTGTTGAACTTTAGGACTATTCTTAGAAATAAAGTATGCGATTGGATACCCAATCAACAAACAAATAATGGTTGTCTTAATGGCAATCCATAAAGAACGCCATAAAATCAACAAGAAATCTTTGTCTGTAAAGAAACGAACATAGTTATCTAATGTAAGCTTAAAGTGCACAATACTGTTGCCTTGCTGAATGATTGAATAAAACGCAATCAGCAACATCGGAAGCAACAACATGATGCAAGCCCACACAATATAAGGGATTGCTAATTGTTGAAATTTTTTCATTTTCTAGAATCCCATTTTCTCCATAACATGGATATCTTCCGCAAAGAAAGTAAGTCCGACCTCTTTTCCTTCCTCTACATAATCCGTTGTATGAATCTTGAATTCACGACCCGTCGTCCAGAAAGTTACCTTATAGATTCCTTCCTTAATTGTTTCCGGATCAAAATCATAATCTACATCTAGATCTACTGTTTCATTTTCGTCATCCAACTTCCAGCCCTGTGCATTTGCCCAAGTCTTCAAGTCTGTATCAATAGCCATGGATTCCTTGATTTCATCCACTGTTTTAAAGAAGTTAAACGCAGAAACGGCTTCATTGGCCTTCTTATTTTCAACAACCCTTTGATCCACAACCCAAATCTTACGCGTGATTGAAGTTTTATTGTTTGTTGAGAAAGTAACAGTATATTCTCCTACTTCCTGTTTTAAATCTGTATCAATATCATGAATTGAAATAAACTCATCTGTTTCAGGATTCCAAGCCTGTGCATCGGCACGCGCAATGATTTCTTTATCATCAATATCCTTCATATCTTCTAAGTCTAGATAGAAGTCGTTGGCAGAAATCTTTTCTTTTCCATCTTCACTTGTGATCGCATAATTCTTGTTTACGTGCATATTTACTGTAACATGCGTACCAGGAACTGTTTCCACCATGATTTCATAGTGAACACCCTTAAATAATACGCTCTCAACTTCACCAGTCATCTTGCCATCTTTCACATCCACAATATCAATATCTTCTGGGCGAATTACGACATCCACTGGTTCATTTTCTTTATATCCAACATCGACACAATCAAATGTAATATCATCAAAACGCACTTTCTTATCGCAAACCATGCGTGCTGGAATAATATTACTTTCCCCAATAAACTTTGCAACATATTGATTGACTGGTTCATTATAAATGTCTTCTGGACTACCAACCTGCTGAATCTCGCCATCCTTCATAATAACAATCTTATCTGACATTGTTAGTGCTTCTTCCTGATCATGTGTAACGAAGATAAATGTGATTCCTACTTCTTGTTGAATCTTCTTTAATTCATACTGCATTTCTTTACGAAGCTTTAAATCCAACGCACTCAAAGGTTCATCCAACAATAGTACGCTTGGCTCATTAACTAAGGCACGCGCAATCGCAACACGCTGCTGCTGACCACCAGATAGTAAAGTAACATCTTTATTTTCAAATCCTTCAAGACCAATCAACTTCAACATTTTCATGACCTTTTGATCAATAACGTCCTTACTCATCTTTTTAATTTTCAATCCAAACGCAATATTGTCATACACATTCATATGAGGGAATAGTGCATATTTTTGGAAAACCGTATTCAACTCACGCTTATAGGCCGGCACTTCACAAATATCTTCTCCATTTAAGATGACTTGTCCTTCGCTAGGTTCTAAAAAACCACCTAAAATACGTAATAAAGTTGTTTTTCCACAACCACTAGGCCCTAATAGTGTAACAAACTCATTTTCATATATATCTAAATCAATACCCTTTAACACAACTTGACCATCAAATTCTTTTACGATGTGGCGAAATTGAATTAATTTATTCTTTTCCTGTTCCATGTATGTTCTCTCCTTGTCAATTAAAATACAGGCGGTGTAGATACCCATAATACTTTGGCATCTGCACTCGATACGTTTTCTAAATAATGCCCTTCCTTACCTGTAATATAGAAGGTTTCTTTTGATTTAACTTTTAACCTTTTATTACCAACAACCAAAACAACACTGCCCTTCAAAACATAGCCAAATTCCTCTCCCTCATGAGCCTTGACATCCTGTGACTTTGCACCCGGTTTTAAAGTCAATAAAAGAGGTTCCATCTGATTCTTTTGAGCATTAGGAATAATGTATTCCGTAACCAAATCATCTTGTTCATTCACAAAAAAATCCTGCGTATGGAAAACAATCTGCTCTTCCTTGCTTGATTGAAAAAAATCCGCCAAATTAGTACCTAAAGCTTCCAATATATTCTCCAATGCAGAAATATTTGGACTTGTTAAGTCGCGCTCTAACTGCGATAAAAAGCCTTTCGTTAATTCACTACGATTCGCAAGTTCTTCCAAAGTCAACCCATTCTGGGTTCGAAGCTCTTTTAGTTTTTTGCCTATTTTCATTCTATCACCCCTAATTTGTTTTTTATACTAAACTTTTTGTTTCATTAAAAGAACAAGTTTATTATATAGGAAACCCCCAATTATGCAAGAAAAAAAGAGCATTTCATGCTCTAAAGTTAAATGAATTTTACTGTTTCATATTTCTCAAACGATACAATACACAATTTGTCATAACCGCCAAATGTAAAGCCTCACTCATACCTTGTGTCTGTAAAGTCAACGGATAATTATCACGAATCATAAAGTCCATACTGATGTTTGTTCTTTGCGATATTTTTAAAATCTTATCCACATTGATCTGTCCCTCATCCCAATACTTAGCAGTATTTCTCGTTACTTCCATATATTTGCCAAATTGAGTTTGTGAAAGTGAAAAAACAACTTCCCGTACAAAACGCATACGATCACCCATATCATTTTTTAAATTGTATTCAAAATCCTTAAATTTCGAACTTCTTTTAATATCTGTAAACAGTTCGGGATGAATCAATTTCATAATATCTTGAACCTGATTCCATGTTAAGCCTTCTAAATTAACGGGCTGATTATACATTTGATCAAAGAAAATCGAATCAATGGACTGATGATTATAATCTGCAAGAATAAGCACAATACGCGTTTGCGTACGATTCTCGGAATGAATTTGCCTTCTAAAATTACGCAAAGACATATGGGCTGCTTTGGCAACTTCTTCCTCTGAAATATTATTATCTTCAATAAATTGCACAATTTGTTTCATAAAAAAACACCTCCACGTTAAACATAGAGATGTTTTATGTGTTTGTACTCAACCAAAAATCGAAAATCGGTCGATGAAAACGATTTTTTAAGCTTTTGTCGTATTTTCGTTTTGAATATTCTTAATAATATCCGTTAAATCCGCTTCATTGATAGCACCATCATAGAAATCATTCAACGTTTCAATCAGACCCTTATCATCTGGTAAAACCGTTTCAAACACTTCTTTCATGTGTGCAGCCTCCTGACTTGAACCAGCATACTTAACAGTCGCATGAATCATAGATGTATAGATAACATTCACCAACATTAAGTGATACTTATTGTTGTAGCCATCATTACGATTGTCAATAACTGTGTGTGGACTAATTAGAGCTGTACCTTGATATTTAGCTAAAGTAGGAAACTCTAAATAAAGTCCCTTTACCGTCTTATATGTCATTAGTTTCAGTGCATATACACACGCAAATTGTTCTAAATCACCTAACATACGTAAACGATCATTACTGTCTAAAACCTTTTTAAAATTGATATCTAATAATCTTGCCAAAACATCACTCACACATTCAAGATTGGTCTTACAAACCACTTCCTGACGACCCTCTAAATCCGTTGTGATTATGAATAAATCGCCTTCGCGATCATAAAATATATTATCTGGATGTCTTAAATTCACCATGTGATCACCTTTTAACGAATAAAATTCGTACCCTTTCTACTTTCTTTTTCAGGCAAGCCATACGCCTCTTTACCTAAGGCAATACTTTTCATCAAGAACGTCATATTTCGAGCTAAAGCACGCATTGTTTGTTTACCCTCTTCATCCTGATTGGCTTCTTGTGCATTATTTCCATGAATTGAATTCCAATATTGACTCGATACAACAGGCATACCACTGATTGTAAAATACTTATTTAATTCATCAAAAGTAGCACTCGCTCCGCCACGACGACAAGAAACAACACTAGCCCCCACCTTCATTGTCTTATCAAAACGAGAAGCATAGAACAAACGATCCAATACTGCAATCAATGTCGCATTCGCGCTGGCATAATATACAGGACTTGAAACAACCAATCCATCCGCTTTTTCAAATTTGGGTAACAATTCATTGACAATATCATCATATACACACTTGCCAAGTTTCGTACAAGCACCACAAGCTGAACAACCACGAACAGCTAAGTTTCCAACTTGTACAGTTTCGGTTTCAACCCCACTTTCTTTAAATACAGCTTCCATTTCACGCAAAGCCAAATTATTCACTCCACTCGCATGTGGACTACCATTCAACATTAAGACTTTCATATTTTTCCTCCGAAAAAACCTATCTCTATTTTATCATTTGCGTCAACATGATAAAATGATATTTATGAAACGAATAGTAACTGGAATATTAGCACATGTCGATGCAGGAAAAACTACTTGTATCGAAAGTATGCTCTATACATCAAAAACAATCCGAAAATTAGGACGTGTCGACCATCAAGATGCCTATTTGGATTATGATAATCAAGAAAGAGAAAGAGGCATTACCATTTATTCAAAAGAAGCTCACTTTCATTGGAAAGATAGTGAAATCTATTTGATTGACACACCAGGCCATGTCGATTTTTCAAGCGAAATGGAAAGAAGCCTTCAAGTATTAGATTTAGCCATTCTTTTAATCAATGGACAAGACGGCATTCAATCTCACACTTCTACCATTTGGAAATGCTTAAAACACTATAAGATTCCTACGTTGATCTTTATTAATAAAATGGATATCAGCTATAAGACACAAGAAGAGCTTATGAATGATCTTAAAGTGCATTTCTCATCCAACTGTATCAATTTTAAATCAGAAGATGCTGAAGATGAACTGTCCATGTTGAATGAAGATATCATGAATCACTATCTAGAAACCGAAGAAATCGATTCATCACTTCTTCAACAAGCCATTTTTAAAAGAGAATTCTTCCCTGTATTCTTTGGTTCTGCCTTAAAAATCCAAGGCATTGAAGATTTAATGGATGCGATTATCGATTTATCTTTTATCCAAGAGTACCCTGAAGATTTTGGGGCTCGTGTATACAAGATTTCAAGTGATGACCAAGGCAATCGTTTAACCCACGTAAAGATTACGGGTGGTGTTTTAAATGCCAAAGATAAAGTTGGTACAGATGAAAAGGTAGATCAAATTCGTTTGTATAACGGAAAACAATTTGAAATGGTACAAACCGCTTATCCAGGAATGATTTGTGCACTAAAAGGATTGAACAAGTATGAAGTAGGTCAAGGACTAGGCTTTGAATCTGACACGACAAAACCACTCTTAAATGCCTATATGAATTACCAACTTTTACTTCCCGAAGGTGTAGATGCACTTACTATGATGCGCTACTGCAGTGTACTTGCTCAAGAAGATCCGCAGCTACAAATTGAATATGATGAGCAGACGAAACAAATTTTTTTAAGGTTAATGGGATCAGTTCAAATGGAAATTCTTCAAAAAGAAATTGAGAAAAGATCTAAAGTTAAAGTTGGTTTTACAACGGGTAAAGTCTTATTTAAAGAAACCATTCAAAATACAGTCATTGGAGTCGGTCACTTTGAGCCTTTAAGGCACTATGCCGAAGTACACTTAAAACTTGAACCATTGCCTAGAGGTAAAGGACTTGTGTTTGAATCAAACTGTTCCAATGATGATTTAGCTTTAAATTGGCAAAATCTGATTTTAACGCATTTAAAAGAGAAACAACACAAAGGTGTATTAACTGGATCGCCTATTACCGATATAAAAATCACTTTAGTGGCCGGTAAAGCCCATTTAAAACATACAGAAGGTGGGGATTTTCGACAAGCAACCTATCGTGCTATAAGACAAGGCCTAAAAGAAGCAGAATCTGTATTATTAGAACCTTATTATAGTTTTGAATTAGTCGTTGAAAATCAATATGTTTCAAAAGCCTTGTTTGATTTAGAAAACAAGCATTGCTCATTTAAAATTGAAGAAGACATGAACAATCTTGTTCACATAAAAGGAACGGGACCCGTTCGTGAGTTGATGGACTATCAAAAAGATGTCATCGCATACACAAAAGGAAAAGGCCAATTTATTTGTGAATTAGAAGACTATCATGAGTGCTTTGATCAAGAAAAGATCATTGAAGAAACAAATTATGATAGTGAAGCCGATTTAAACAATCCAACCGGATCTGTATTCTGCGAACATGGAGCAGGTTATTTTGTGCCTTGGGATGAAGTCAAGGAGCATATGCACATCCAAATTAAAGAAGCCAACTCAACTTCCTATACTTCTTATGTAAAACATACAGTTCGTGAAGAAGAATTAAAGAAAGTATTTAATTCACTTGGTGGAAACAACAAGAAAGCTGAAAAGCCAATCAAGAAAAAAGCGAAGGTTGATATGAATTTAAATCAGATTCATGTCGAAGATAAAAAGCCAGAATGTTTAATGATTGACGGCTACAATATGATTTATGACTGGCAAGATTTAAAAGATATTGCCAAAGTAAACATTGAATCTGCACGTGATGAATTGATAAATCGAATCTCGAATTATCAAGGATATAAGCGTATCAAAGTCATCTTAGTATTTGATGGATATCGCGTTAAAAACAATACAGGTTCACATTTTAATCAAGGAAATCTAGACATTATTTATACGAGATATAATCAAACAGCAGACAGCTATATTGAAAAGGCTGTACACGACTTAAAAAAGAAATATGAATTATCAGTTGCGACAAGTGATGGCTTGATTCAAAATGCGATTTTAGCCAATGGCGCAAAAAGAATTTCAGCTCGTGAACTTGAGATTGCGGTAAAAAACGTAAACAAACGAGCTCTTTCGTACCTAAAGAAATAGTTTATGATATAATAGCGAAAAAGATGGAGGAATTTGATGTATGACAAGAAAGATTGCCATTATTGGAGCCGGTCCTGCTGGCTATACATTAGCTCAAGAATTAGTTAAAACAGAAAATGAGTACCAGATTGATATTTTTGATAAGGAAGCTGAAATTGGTGGAGCCATTTATACCGGCATTCCTGAATATCGTATGCCGAAACTTTTCTTAGAAAAAGCCTATAACGGATTGATTGAAGCCGGTGTTAAATTCCATTTTAATACTTTTGTGGATCAAACTATGTTTAAAGAATTACAAACAAACTATGATTATGTAGTTGTAGCGATTGGCGCCCAAATTGAAAATACTTTTGGTTTTGAAACAGGTAATGGCGTCGTTGCCGGCTTAACATTACTTTACGATTTAAATATCAATCACAAACAAGAAGACTTCAAAAAATATAAAAAGGCCATTGTTTGGGGTGGTGGAAATGTTGCGATGGATTGTGCAAGATCATTAGTTCGTATCATTGACGATGTCACAATCGTATATCGTAGATCTTTACAGGAAATGCCTGCAAGTCCTGCAGAAATCAAAGCCTGTGAAAAAGAAGGTGTTAAGATTGCCTTCTTAAACAACATCAAAGACATTTTAAAGGATGAAAGCGGAAATGTTTGTGGTGTTCAAGTAGCGAAAATGGAACTTGGAGAAATGGATGAATCTGGAAGAGCAAGCTGCCACGAAATAAAAGATTCATTATTCAGAATGGATTGTGATCTAGTTGCGATGGCTATTGGTCAAAAAGTAGACTTCACTCCATTAAATGACGATTTAAAAACAACGGATACACACGCCTCTACATTAAAGAATGTATACATTATTGGAGATGCCTTTACTGGGCCAAAAACAATTGGTAGTGCTGTAATGGAAGGCAAAAAAATTGCCAAAGAAATCGAAGCTAAATACAATGAAGGAGCGAACTAATCGTTCCTTTTTCTTTGGAAAACAAAAAAGCTACCTACACCAACTCTTGCAGGGTTTGTAGGTAGTTTTTACTACATCATAATCTCTTTTCAAATCCACCATCAATTTCTTGATCCTCACTAATTGTCACAAAGGCCTTTGGATCAATTTCATTGACTATTTTTTTGAAGTTACGAATCTCATACTTATTTACAGCACAGAATAAAATGTACTGTTCTGTATCTGTATAAGCACCCTTACCCATCCAGTACGTTACACCGCGACCTGTTCTTTCCATAATTACATTCTTCATATTTTCTTTCTTTGTGAAAATCAATACAGTCATGTTGATATTCTGATAGTGGATACGATCACTAATAAAGTAAAGAATGGCCACAAAGATAATGGAATATAGTGATGTCTGTAAATCAAAAATAAAGGCACAAATTGTAAATAAGATCGAATTAATTATAATCGATAGCTTACCTACAGAAAAGCCTGGTTTTGTCTTCGATAAACATACACCGGCAATATCCATACCACCGCAACATCCGCTGCTCTGTAAGGCAAGTCCTACTCCAATACCACACATTAAGGCTCCAAAGAGACAATTTGAAAGCATGTCCGGCATAATCACAAAAGATTGTTTTGGTAAAATAGATAATGTAATGGTTTGAACCAATAAACTAATGACAGTCTTGATACAAAACTCTTTATTCATAATTTTAAAGCCCATAATGAACAAAGGAATATTGATCATAAAGTTAATGATTCCCACCAAATTCATATGTCCAAGACTTGGCACCATCTTTACAATAAAATACTCAATAATCTGTGCAATACCAATGGCACCACCAAAGTTGATTCCATTAGGTGTCACAAACAAATAAATTCCTAACGAAAGTAAGATACTTCCTATAATTAACTCAATATACTTTTCAATCTTTTCTCTCATTCTAAAATCCTCTAAACACTAGGCATTATATCATTTTTATATATGTTTCGCTGACTATTCCTCACCGCAAGCAGTGAGGGTTCTTAACTGACAACATTATGCAGTAATCGTACATTATTCTCAAACTTTGGATTCCTGTCTTTCTGTTGGAGCAGTGAACTCTACAATCAAGCACTACATTTAGCACATTAGCGATTGTTTTCTGTATCTCTACATGGAAGCATAGTCAATCTCCCATTTTAACATGTATTTAATTTACTCTTATTCCACTGTTCATGACTTTGATCTGATTCATTTGAATATATTCAATCGTTTCATTTTGATTTTTATACTGTTTCTCAAATTCATGAATACACTTGTTCTTATCGATTTTGTTTGTATTTAGATCAATACAGTACAAAAGAAAGGACGAATATAGATCTCTTTGTACCATTGTTCCATCTTGCAGTTTATACATTCTTTGTGACAATGATTTCTTAATGTATTCATCACTCGTATGATCATATTGACTTGCCTTATAATCATTTGGCACTTCAACATAGATTCTGAACTTTCTTTTAGCCTGACTCTGAAAATAGCCTGGACATCTATTTTTTATAGATCTTCCAAATCTTTTCCTGCGCTTTCCAGTTTTAGCTTTCTTCTGCAGTTTCTTGGCATTCTTTGGCTCTGTCACAAAAACATCCCCTAAGCTTCTTAATTCATTCACATCTTCATGGATGGCTAAATGTCGATTGGTCGCATTGATTCTGCATAGCTCTGTATGTTTCGTTCTCAACTTCTTATAGCGATTCGAGTATATCCACGTCTTTTTTCCTTTTTTGATAGTTCCATCCTCATTGTAGTTGTCTGGATTCATTGCTCTACGGCTCCTGTCCATTGCACGATAGATCCGTCTTTCTTTTCGTTCATTGACTTCAATACAACTTCCTCTTTCCGCAAGATTTTTTAAACCGGCTTTAGTTTCTGTTGTATACGCAATTGTCTGTGTTCCAATATCACATCCAACAATACCTTTTCCTTTATTGTGTTTCATAGTGCCAAAACGATCCTGTTTAGGTTTAGATACACCTTCGATTGTGATATGTACATAGACTTTTAACTTACCACGAATCTTTTTACATACAAGACTCACGTAACAAGGTCTGTATGTTGAAATACAAATGTTGGTTTCTTTATATGTATTTGCTGCTATAGAATCCATTAATTCTGCATTTTTCAAATAATAAAGTACAGCATCCACTTCCTCTTGTTCATAGCGGTCTTTGATTTTTACACCAAACTCCATATCCTTGAATTTGAAATTCATTTGTTTCATTATGATTCCACGATTGATTTGTTTAGCACGAATACATGGTAGATCTCCACGCTTTTTAAAGTGAATCGTTTCTCCATCCGAGTAAAGACATTTTTCGATTCCACGAAATACATCCTCCGCTTTCGTTAGTGCAAATACGGCATCGATTCCATATTTCTTTTTAATGGGAATCATTGAAGTTCTGCAGTAATCCCATGTCACATCATACTGTTTCTGCATTTCCTTCATCTGATCACATACATCTTTTAATGCCTTTTTGTTATCGGCATCCTTATATTTCTTATAAAGCCTTTTTAGCTTGCGATACCTTTTCGTACGAACAAGCTGATCATATCTTTTTTTCATGATTCCAGTCAGTTCATTACCAGCTTTACGAACCAAATCGGCATAATGAAAAATCTGACACTTTTCTACATAAGTCAGATTCGTTTCCAATACTAATACATGTCTATCTGAACATCTACGATAGGCTTTCAATTCGGGTTGTATCATCTTTCTGCTCCTCGATATATTTCTTGACTGCAGCTTCACTGATATGCCCTACAGAAGATATAAAATATCCATTTGACCATATTTTTCCACATCTCGCATAGAATCTCTTCAATTCCGGATACACCTTCAACAATTGGATTGCACTCATAGATTTCAATGTTCGAACAACATCACAAGGTGCAACCGTTACAGGACAGTCTACAAAAATATGTATATGGTCAGGCATGACCTCTAAAGCTTTTATAATATATCCATACGCATCACAAACTTCAGAAAGGATCTTCTTTAAGGTTTCATCTACTCCATCCTTCAAAATTGGATACCTGAACTTTGGGCACCATATAATATGATACTGAACTAAATACTTACAATGAGAAGCACGATGATAATTCTCATTCTTCATGATCATTCACATCTTTTAACTGATACTTTTCCTGGATACCTCTACGCATCAAATCCAGAAAAGTGATTGTTTTACCTTCTTCAACCGAATAGATTCTGGCAAGGTTTTCCAGTTCTTTTTTCCATTCACCAGGAATGGCAATATTGATCTGAACATTGTTCGTTCTAGGTCTTGGCATGATATCAACTCCGAACTATTTCTACATATATTATATATTTTTCATACGAATTATACAATACAAAAAGTGGCTTTCATCTCCACAGCAAGCTATGGAGTTTTCGCCACTTAATTATAACACTTTTATCGATTATACATCAGAAAAGGCCAGGAAGCTTAATTCTGACCTATGTACTTATTTAATTTTTACTGTATCCATTGAATTAAACCATCTATATGCGGATGCTTTATGCATACCTTTTACTTTCTTATTTCTTAATCCATATACTTTTACGCCATCGGTTGGAATAAATCCACAAAGATCAACTTATACAATCATTGCTTGTTTAAAAACTTGAGCACTTTGTTCTGAATTCGAAGTATACGTTCCTGCATCTAGATCTGCATCCAATTGCAAATCGCTTAGACGTGGGAAGTTATCAACTGCTTTTGATTTTAATAAGTCATTCATACCTGTATCTTCAGGACTACCATTAGAGAAGCCTATCCATCCTGCGTCCCAATCACCTAAGGTATTATCATCGCTAATTGTCGAATTAATAGTATTGAATTCCATTGTATTTGCCTTTAATTCAATCTCGATTTCTTTCCAATCCTTTTGAAGAATTGGAATCATTGAATCCATATTGTCTTTTTCTTTGATGGATAAAAAGCGAATTGAAAGACGCTCTCCATCTTTCTCTCGAATTCCATCACTACCCACTTTCCATCCAGCATCATCTAACAATTGTTCCGCCTATTCAGGACTATATTCATATGTATTTAATCCATCCAATTTTTCTTTTCTCGTAACAATACTACCGCAAGTCTTACTAATAAGATTTCCAAAACTGCTTGGTACATAAGCCATGACTTCATCAGATTCATCTAATTTATAATAACTATCAATATAGGCTTGACGATCAATTCCATAAGCCAAAGCTTGTCGAAAAGCTTGATCTTTACATGGACCATCAGCTGTATTTAAATATAGCCAATTTGTAGGATCACCATTATAGCTATCTAGTGTCAAATCTTTGTTTTTACTCTGGATAATCGAACTAATTTTATCCGCATTTGTTACATCAGGAATGTAATCTACTGTTCCTTTTTCTAACTCTTTAACTTCTGTTGAAGAATCCGTCTTTTTGATCATAATCATTGCCACACTATACTGTCCTTTTTCTGCCTTAAAATAAGAATTCTTTTCTGATGAAGCACCAATGAATTTATCATATGATTTTAATACATAAGGACCTGTACCAACAGGCTTTGTATTTTTCTTCTCAATCTTAGCTGTTTTTCCCTTCTTATAGTTCAATGTTTGATCTGAACATATTCCTTGTATACCCAAAACACTTTCAGCATCGGTTCTTGGCTTTTCCAAATGAAATACAACCGTATAATCGTCTGGTGTTTCAATACCCTCTAAATCTTTAGCATCCCATCCTAATATTCGGTATATCCCTTCACAAAATCTACATTGCTTGAATACAATCCAGTATAGTTAGGATCAGCCATAACACTAAATGTTTCTTTAACATCTTTTGATGTTAATTTAGATCCATCACTAAATTTAATACCCTTCTTTAACTTAAATGTCAAAGTTGCACCATCTTCAGAAATCAGTGGTAATTCACTGGCCAAATCAATACAAGATTCTGATCTTTATCATACTTCAACAAACCTTGGTAGACCAACGATACTACACTATTATCATTTAGTGTACGATAATATAAAGGTGAAAAATCACCATTCATTTCTGAAGACAATCCAACTGTCAACGTTTGTGCTTGATTCGAACTATTGCTTGTGGAACATCACACAAGCACAAATGCCATACACATGGCCACTACGCTTCGTTTTACCATTACTTTCCCTTTAAATATTTGTGTACGACCCATTATGCATCATTTTCATGTTGTTTCAATCAATTTATAATAATTTTCACTTGTTGTTAGTATCAGTTAATACCATGCTTTATATAAAGTGTTTTTTTATTTGTAAGTGATCGTTTTATTTTCAGAAAGCACTTGCATTTATTGTTTGTTTAGAGCATAATACTATGTAAATTGAGAAAAGGAGTATTTTAATGAGTAAAATTTTTGTACACGCTAAAACAATGATAGATGGTGTGAGCGATACACCTAAATTTGATCAATTGATCACTTGTGAAGACGGAAAAATCACAGCCATTGAACCTTATCATACAATCAATGAAAATGTAGTCGAGGCAAACGTTGTAACGCCAGGCTTCTTTAATTGTCACGTTCATATTATGGAACCTGTTGGTTTTGGAACGGATAGAGAATTTACTTTTATTGAAAAAACATTCTATACACAAAAACACCTAGAGGATTATATCAATAGTGGTGTTACTTTTATTCGTGTTGTAGGAACCGAAAACGATTACGATATGGATATTCGTGATTGTGTGGATGCAGGCCTTGTTAAAGGACCACACATGTTATGTGCTGGACGTTGCATCTGTATGACAGGAGGCCACGGCTGGCAAGGTGGTATTGAAGCCGATGGTGTCGATGAATGTAGAAAAGCGGCTAGAACTCTACTTAAAAAAGGCGTCGATTTAATTAAAATTATGGCAACAGGTGGCGTTATGACAAAAGGTGTAGAACCTGGAAGTGCTCAATTAACACAAGAAGAAATGGCAGCCATTATTGAAGAGGCTCATAAAGCAGGAAGAAAAACGGCTACTCACGCACAGGGAACGCAAGGTATCAAAAATGCATTATATGCCGGCATTGATTCCATTGAACATGGAATTTTCTTAGATCAAGAATGCATTGATTACATGAAAGAACACGGTACATATTTGGTTCCTACATTAGTTGCCCCTCAATGCATCGTTGAAAAAGGAGTAGAAGCTGGTATTGCCGATTACATGGTCAAAAAAGCTATTTATGTTAAAGATGCTCATGTTGAAAGCTTTAAAAAAGCTTATGCACAAGGTGTTAAAATTGCTTTGGGTACAGATGGTGGAACTCCATTCAACTACCACAACAACACAGCCTATGAATTTGAATTAATGGAAAAATACGGTGTAGATCGTATGGACATTTTAAAAATTGCGACACACAATTCAGCAGACTGCTTAGGGGTTTTAGATGATTATGGAACACTTGAAGTTGGTAAAAATGCAGATTTAGTTTGTTTAAAAGAAAATCCTTTGGATGCAATTTCAAACGTTCGAAAGATCGATAAAGTCATTAAAGACGGTGCTGTTGTAGTTGAAAAATAATCATATTTACTTTGTTTAGGGATGATTCGATTCATCCCTTTCTTTTTATAAGAAAAGGGCCATATCCACTATGACCCAACACTATCTTTCATTTGATAATACAAATGAATCATTTCGTACACTGTTCGCATTTCTTTTTCACGTTTATTCATTAGCTAACTCGATTGGATTCCATATGAATTACACGATTGCAATGTGCTAAAGTTGAGTCACGATGTGACACAAAAATTATGGTCTTATCTTTTCTTTCTTCATAAATCGATTTTAAGATAATTCCCTCATTTAAGCTATCCAAATTACTAGTAGGTTCATCCAATAAAAAAAGTTTCGCATCATGTAGAAACATACGTACAAGACCCATTCTCTGTCTTTCTCCACCCGATAAAGAGCTTCCAAGCTCTTCAACCGATGTTTTATATCCATGTGGCAAAGATTGAATATATTCATGAATATTTGCTTTTTTACAAGCCAATTGGGTCTCTTCGATTGTCACATATTGCTTAGCAACTCTTAAATTATTTTCTATCGTACCATGGAAAAGAATCGTTTCCTGTGTTACATAACCTTCATTTTTCTTAAATTTGAAGTATTTAAATTCTTAATATCAATCCCATCCACTAAAATATTTCCGTCTGAAACATCCCAAAAACGCATCAACAATTTTAATAAAGTACTCTTTCCGCTGCCACTCTTGCCTTGAATTCCAATCACTTCATTTTCTTGGATATTTAAATTCATATCCTTTAAGATTAGTGCTTTGTCATACGCAAAGTCTACATGTATCTTATCCATACTGTTAAATTGAGCTTCATCTCCATTCGTTACTTTTTCAATCATAGGTATTTCATCCAAAATAGAAATAACTCTTTGTCCAGTTCTAATTGTCTGTGATAAAGTTGAACCCAAATTTGCCAATTTGATGACAGGTCCAAAAGAAGATATTTGAAGAACACTCGATCCAATCATGGATTCCATTGAACTATTCAAATATAAATGAATCAAACATAAACCTAATGATAATAAGACAACGTAAAAGTTTGTCAAAGAAATCAACTTAGCTTGAAAATACTTCAATTCCTTCTCACAATTTGCCAGGGAAGAAGTCTGTTTATTCAAGCCTGATAAACGACGATCTGTATCCATATACTGCATACTTTCCTTTAAGCCACACATACTTTCTAATACATAACTATTTAGATTGGCAGCTTCTTTACGATACTCTACACCAATATGTCTTGATTGTTTGGAAATATAAATTGGTAAAACTATACCCACTAAAACATAGGCTAAAAGCGAATAGATTCCATAGATGCAATCATATTGCATTTGGATAATGATATAAACTAAACTTGTGACAAACGCAATACAAATAGGAGAAATGGTATGTGCATAAAACACTTCCAACAATTCAACTGGAATATTATTCCACACTCATGTCATTCTAGATTCTGTAATGCCTGTGGTGTTAAATATGCCAAACAGCTTGCAGCCAAGGCTACCTATCCTCATAGACACATTGTATTTACTATTCCCGAAGAACTTAGAAACTGGTTCAGACAGGATCGTACTCGACTCAATCTATTGTTTG
>ERZ773187.75-NODE-75-length-96848-cov-54.193588_pt1 | contig 96848 bp, 113 predicted proteins | sample MGYA00511242_ERZ773187 | MGnify/ENA primary metagenome ERZ773187 (study PRJEB29015, sample SAMEA2737744) | human gut metagenome | biome: human gut; feature: human-associated habitat; material: faeces | place: China | collected 2012 ...
CTTCTGCCGACAATACTTGGCTGGAGACGGCCCGGAAAGATAGGTAGCGCCAACATGGAGAGAAGCCACTCAAGAGAGTGGCTTCTCTTTTTATATTCATAGATGCGGGAGAGAGAGTCCATCGCCATTCCGCGGTTCGTTTTTACTTATGATGTAAATGCGGAACTCTTTTGCGGAACACTCTCAAAATACTGCCAAAGGTGAAGTGCGTAGATAGACTGAAAACTGCGGAAGATGATATTTCTAACTGTGCCGTTTTTCGTGCTTTTCTTCACCAAGACCTTACCTGATTTGTTCAACTTTTGCCTTGACAAGGGGGAAAAGGGAGACTATAATCTGCCAGTCAAAAAATGATGGAGATTTTAGTTATGAAGAAAAAAAGTTTATCTGCCCTGTTCCAGCCGGTGGAGCTCACGCAGGGAGAATGCTGGAAGACGATTTTGGCGTTTTCTTTCCCAATCATTGTTTCCTATTTGTTGCAGCAGGTCTATACGATCAGCGACGCGGCGATCGTTGGCCAGACACTGACGGCGCAGGAGGTCGCGGGCGTCAACGATACGACGTCGCTCATCTTTATTTTCCTGCAATTTGCCTTCGGCGTCAGCGCGGGTTTTTGCGTGGTCACGTCGTGCAATGTCGGCGCGCACAATCCTGCGGGGGTGCGGCGCTCGCTGACGACGCAGATCGTTTTATCCGCCGCGCTGACGGTCATCCTGACGGTGCTTGCGCTGCTTCTGCTCGATCCGATGCTTGCGTGGATCAATGTGACGCCGGACAACGGCGAGGTCTACCGCGCGGCTTATACCTATTGCGCGATCATTTTTGCAGGCATCGGTGCGCAGCTGTTCTATAACTTCATCTGCTCGTTCCTGCGCAGCATGGGTGACAGCGTGACGCCGCTGGCGTTCCTGCTGTTCTCCACGGTACTGAACGTGGGACTCGACCTGCTGTTTATCATTGTGTTCCGCTGGGGTGTCGCCGGGGCGGCCATCGCCACGGTGAGCGCGCAGCTCATCAGCACGCTGGGCTGCTTTGCCTATGCTTTCTCCAAATATCCCGATCTGCGCCTGCATCAGGAGGACTGGCAGATCACGCGCCATGATGTGACGCGCCATCTGATCCAGGGCATCCCGCTCGGTCTTCAATTTTCCGTGCTGGCGATCGGCATCATTGTGGTGCAGAGTATCGTCGTCCAGTTTGACATGCTGAACGGCGTGATGGTCTCTAATTCCGCGCAGAATGGCTTTGGCGCGGCAAACAAGATCAATAGCCTCTTGATGACGCCGCTCAACGGTCTCGGCTCCGCGATGACGAGCTTCACGGCGCAGAACCTCGGCGCGGGCGACACGAAGCGCATCAAGAAGGGCACGATCCAGTCGATTATCATCATGCTCATCATGGCGGCGTGCTCCATCCTGATCGGACTGCTGCTGACGATCAACGGCACCTATCTTCACATCTTCCTCAGTGCTGACAAGGTGACGGCGGAGACGCTCCGCTTTGGCAATTCCTACCTCTATATCGACCTGTCGCTCTACGCGTTCTTGGGGCTTATCTTTGTCGCGCGAAACTGTGTGCAGGGCATCGGCAAGCCGCAGTTCGTGCTGGGCGCGGGAGCGGCCGAGCTTGTCGCGCGCGTTGCCGTCTGTCTGCTGCTGCCTGCGGCGCTCGCGGGCGGCGCGGTCAGCGCGGAGGCACCGCAGGCGGCGGTCTACGGCCTGTGCGTGGCTGACCCGTTTGCGTGGATGTCAGCCGACGCGGTGCTGTGCATTCCGCTTATCAAGAACATCATGCGCGAAAACTACGACTATCTTTACGGCAGCGGCCAGAAACTCATTGAGCGATAAAAAGAACCATAAACTTGCCCCCTCCGTATTCAAAATACGGAGGGGGCAAGTGTTGTTCATAATGAGACGGAGAAATTTGTTGTCAGTCGATGTTCTTCAGACCGTCATATAGATCGTTGAAGGACATTTCCTGACGGCATCTTCCGTAGGAGAGCTCTTTGTTTTCGCCAAATTCCAGCAAGAAGCATTTGGCAAGCTCTTCAACGGTCTGCTCAAGCGTCGTAAAAAACTGTTCATAGGCAAACTTGTTTGCTGCCGAGCCTTCTTCAAAGCAATTCACGATCAGCGATTCGGTCACCTGATCGAGCGGATACATTTTGATGTGCATCAGCTCATGAACGATGATCTCTTCAAAGTTTTCCTCCCGCTTGGGATTCGCAATATTCAGAAGAATGATTGCTTTTCTGTCGGCGCAGTCGATCTTGATGTCGCCGGTTTTCGGCCACGCGGGGTCTTCCACAAATTCAAGGCGGATATCCCACGTGGGTGTGATCCTCAGTTTCCGGATATATTTTTCAAAAAGTACGGTCAAGGCCTGTTTTTCTACCATGGTATTCCTCCTGAACGTTCAATTTGTTGCATCAAAGCGTAACGGATCAGTCCTCGAACCATGCCACGGCGCGGATGGGCGAACCATCGCAGTTTTCGAGCTTGAGCGGGAAGCAGCTGAACGAAAACAACCCCTTGCCGCATTTGTCGAGGTCCTTGAGGTTTTCGATGTTGATGATGTCCTTATTTTGGAAGAGCTTTTTGTGGCGTGTCAGGTTTTCGTCTGCGATGGGGTCGAGGCCGATGACGTCGAAGCCGATGCCCTTGTAGTCGCCCGCGATGATGTAATCCATCGCCGCATCATCAAGGCAGGGATAGTCGCCAAAGTAGGCATCCGTCCCCCAGCGCTTGTCCCAGCCGAGGTGGAAGAGCAGAAAATCGGCATTTTCCGCGTCTTTGCCGTATTGCAGGATGCACTCGAGCGTGATGGCCTTGCCCTCGTTCAAGTCGCTGCACTCGATAACGAGCGCCTTGCCGATGAACTGTGAGGCGGGGAACGCGTCGAGCGTCGTGCGGCCGGCGAACAGATGCGCGGGCGGGTCCATGTGTGTGCCCGTGTGGGTGTACATGGTCAGCTTCGTCTCCTTGAAGCCGTCCTTTTCATAGGTGTTCGCGCCGGCGAAAATGGGTGTCTCCGTGCCGGGATAGACCGGCATATTTTCAGCGATGGTGTGGGTCAGGTCAAGCACGCGCATGGGAACATCTTCCTTTCTGTTGAAATCAAAATCAGAACACGAACTGCACCAGCAGCATATAGCACACCGTGCCGCCTGCGATGGAGAGCAGCATTTGTCTCTTCCACAGGTGCAGGCTGATCGTCACGGCGATGGCGATGAGCTCGGGCAGGCCGTAGGCAAAGTGCAGCACGTCAACATTGCGCAGGCAGTAGACGACGAGCATGCCGAAGATCGCGCCCGGCAGTGCTGAGCCGAGGTATTGGATGTACTTGGGCGTCGGCTTTTTCGGGTTGAAGACCAGAAACGGCAGGAAGCGCGTGAGCATCGTGCCGAGCGCGCAGAGGATGATGGTGATGGCCTGTTGTAAGATCGTCATTTTACCGCCTCCTGCGTCTTGGCTTCGACGGGCTTTCTCAGCGCGGTCAGCGCGACGAGGATGCAGATCATCGTGGGAATGAGGAAGTTGTCCGCACCGAAAATGAGCAGACACGCAACACTTGCGATAAGACCGATCCACGCGCTGAAATGGTGCTTTTCTTTGAGCCACTGGTCCATGAAGATGACCACAAACATCGCCGTCATCACAAAGTCGAGCCCCTCGGTATTGAAGCGCAGAAGCCCGCCGAGGATGCCGCCGAGCGTCGCGCCCAGGAACCAGTAAAATTCATCGAGCAGCGAGACGAAGAAGTAGAACCAGCCGCGGTCCACGCCCTCGGGGATCTCCGCCGTATAGTTGACGCTGAACGTCTCGTCGCACATCGCGTAGATGAGGTAGGGCTTTTTCCAGCCCGTGCCCTTGTACTTGTCGAGCATCGAAATACCGTAAAACAGGTGGCGCGCCTGGATCATCACCGCCGTCAGGAAGACCTGTACCGGCGCAAACGGCGCGAGCAGCATGCTCGTCGCGACAAATTCAAGGCTGCCGCCGAAGATGACGACGCTCATGATCATCGGATACCAGAAGCTAAAGCCCGACGTGCGCATATAGACGCCATAGGTCATGCCGAGAAATAAAAAGCCTGCGAAGATCGGGATGGTGTGCGGAAACGCGGCCTTCAGTGCCGCAACTGCGGGTGATTTGCTGTGCATGGGAACGGGAAACCTCCATGTGGTGATGAAACGAAGCAGAAATGCGCCGGTTATTTTTGCGCCCGGTGCATAAACTGACCTGAGGTGATACGATGTCCTGTCAGGACGCGCTGCCCGCCGCCGTCAGCGCCGCCGCGGCGGCCATGGCGCAGGGAAAGAGCGATGAAGAGGTCGCGCTGCTCGCCGCCATCTTTACGCAGCTGGGCGACAGCCTTGCGATGATCGTCGTTCTGCGCGCGTGCGAAAAAAGCGGCGGCAGCGAGGCGGAATAAGGGAATCAGTCCTTGGCCGCCTCTTCTTTGTCTTCGCCCTTTTTGCCGCCCAGGGTGATGAACACGCCCGCGACCAGTATGATGGCCGAGCCGAGCAGGATGCGCGGCGTGAGCGTTTCATTTAAGAAGAGAATGCCGACAAAAATGCTCGTGATCGGCTCAAACGTACTCAAAATCGCTGCGCGCTGTGCGCCGATGAGGAACGTGCCCTTCTGGAAGAGCATGACCGCGCCGATGCAGATCATCAGCGAAAAGGCGAGCGCCGCGAGCCATCCGGCGAGGGTCTGCGGCAGGCAGAGCTGGTGCGAGAAGAGACAGAGAAAGAACATGCAGACCGCACTGATGAGCGCCATGTAGAAGGTCATACGAAAGCCCATGACCTCGCGGTGGCGGAAATGCGCTAAAAGCAGAATGTAGACGGCGTAGGTCACGCCGGACGTCAGCGCCAGCGCGACACCGAGCGGATCGACTGCACCGCTTGGGTCGATGAGAAGCAGAATGCCGAGGGAGCACAGGACCGCGCAGAAAAGCGCTTTTTTCTGCACCCGTTCGCGCAGCACCAGGCCGCCGAGCACCACGATGACGGGATAGGCGAAGTGGAATACCGTCGCCATGCCGGAGGCAAGATAGCGATACGAGCTGAACAGCAGGATCGGCGTGATACAGCAGCCGAAAAAGCCGGTCAGGCTGGTCTCGAGCAGCGCGCCGCGGCTGATGCGCAGCCCGCCCTGCTTTTGGCACAGCAGCGCGAGGACCGGGAGCGAGAGAAGATTGCGCAGAAACACCAGCGACATCGGCGTCACGCCCTGCGCGTAGAGAAAATTCGCGCCCAGCGGCATACAGCCGAAGATGACGGCGCTCAGGATCACGCAGAGATAGCCGAGCCACGGCGTTCGACGTTCCATGATTCTCCCCTCCTTTATATGAATAAAGTGAATGCATTTATCATACGCGCGCTTTTCCTTCCGGTCAAGTGGGGAAAAGAAAAAACACCGCGTTGACAAATATTCTCGCGGCTGATATGCTGTGATATCATCAGAAAAAAGAGAGGAAAGCTATCATGTTTCTCTTTTATGTAAACCCGATATTGATCGCTGCGGCAGTCATTCCGGCCATTGTCCTGCTGCGCTTTGTCTACAAGGAGGACCGGCTCGACAAAGAGTCACCGGGGCTGCTGCTCTCGCTCGTGATTTTCGGCATTCTATCGACATTTGCTGCCATCGTGACCGAGCAGATCGGCGAGGCGATCTTGGGCATTCTCCTGCCGCAGAGTTCGACCGCCTACAACGTGTTGCTCTACTTCGTTGTGGTCGCGCTGTCGGAAGAGGGCTTTAAGTACCTGCTGCTCAAGAAGCGCACGTGGTATTCAAGCGAATTCAACTGCCAGTTCGACGGCATTGTGTACGCCGTGTTCGTCGCGCTCGGCTTTGCCCTGTGGGAGAACATCAGCTATGTGCTGATGTACGGCCTCGGCACGGCGGCTGTCCGCGCCGTCACGGCTGTGCCTGGACACGCGTGCTTCGGCGTGTTCATGGGCGCGTTTTACGGCCTTGCCAAGCGCTACGACAACTTTGGCGACGAGTACCGCAGCCGCCGCTGCCGCCGCTTTGCCGTGCTCGCGCCGGTGCTGCTGCACGGCGCGTACGATTTCATCGCAACGTATGAGTACGACGGCTATGCGTGGATCTTCGTCGCGTTCGTCGTGCTGCTCTTCGCCGCGGCGTACCGCATGATCAAAAAGCTCTCGCGCGACGACCGTTTCATCGACGGCGGCGACTACTACCACTATGACGGCCCCGAGTTCTGAAGAATGAAAAAAGCGCCCGCTCACCGAGCGGGCGCTTTTTCCATTTGAAAGTTATAATTCCATTTCGTACAGCTCGTCGCCGGCCTTGTGGAATCCGGTGCGCTCGACCATCCGCTGCGACTGCGCATTGAACGAGTAGATCTCCGCGTGCAGTTTGGGGATGTGCTGTTCCCTTGCGAGCTTTTGAATTTCGCCGATGACGCGCCTGCCGATGTGCTTGTTCTGGAAGCTCTTCGCCACGACGATGTTGATCTCGCCGTCCGGATGCAGGCAGACGTCGCCGCACAGGCGGCCGCGGTACTTGATGTAAAAAAGACTGCCGCGCGCGTTGAGATAGCGGTACATCGCCTTGAGCAGCTTCAGGTCGTACACACTGTTGCGGTTGTCGACCTGCTTGCACACATCCGCATCCTGATACCACGGAAGCGATGCTTTGTAGTTGGGATCATACGGGACGAGAGTGATCTCGCCGTCGACAATTCTGCGTTCCATGACAGACCTCTCTTCCATGATGACTTTCGGCGGAAACGGGCTCAGATGTGCGTGATGCAGTCGTACGCGATGCGCTCTCCGCCGTCGACGGCACCGTGGATGACGCCGCAGCGCCGGAAGCCATACGCTTCCAAAAGCCGCTGCATCGGGCGGTTATCCGCGTGCGTGTCGGCGCGCAGATAGCCGATCTGCGCGGTGCAGAAGTCGAAGCAGGCCTTCGACACGCCACGCGCTTTCCCGTTGGAGGCGAGACGGTGGATCGTGCCGTAGGGTTGATCGAGATGCCACGCGCCGTCTTCGATGACGCGGTAGCTCTCGTCCTCGCCGAGAAAGAGGGCGAATGTGCCGACGATCTCGCCATTTTCAAGCATCACATAGCTGCTGCCGCATGCGATATCATAGGTGACGATGCTGCGGTCTGGGTACTCGTCGCCCCATTGCGAGGCATTGCCGTTTGCGCGCATGTAGCGCTTTGCGGCGGCGAAGACGTCCAGCACCGTGTCGACGTCCTGCAAGGTGGTTTTGCGAATTTCCATTTTAGCCCTTGTGCTGCTCGAACCAGCCGGTGATCTCATTTAAGCGGCGGATGCGGTGCTTGGGCTTGCCGCTGCGGGAGAGCTCGTGGTTCTCGCCGCGGAAGAGGACGAGTCTGCTCTCCACGCCATGCGCAACGAGCGCAGAGTACATCTGATAGCCCTGATCGACGGGGCAGCGGTAGTCCTCGAGCGAGTGGAGAAAGAGCGTCGGCGTTTTGACCTTGTCGGCGTACTTCATGGGGCTGTGCCACCAGAACTTTTCGACGTCCGGCCAGATGGTCGAGCCGCACTGGTCTTCGGAGAAGTCGGGGCCGATGTCGGACACGCCGTAGAAGCTCGTCCAGTTCGAGATCGAGCGCTGGCTGGCGCAGGCGCGGAAGCGGTCGGTGTGGCCGATGATCCAGTTGGTCATAAAGCCGCCGTAGGAGCCGCCGGTTTCGAAGAGGTTATCTGCGTCCATCTCGGGATACTTTGCGAGCGCCGCGTCGCAGAACGCCATCAGATCATCGAAGTCGACCGTGCCGTAGTTGCCGCGGATATCCATGAACGCGCCGCGGCCGTCGGAGCCGGTGGGATTGCAGAAGATGACGAAATAGCCACGGCTCGCCCAGTACTGCATCTCGTGATAGAACACGGGACCGTAGACGGTCTTGGGACCGCCGTGAATATCGAAGATGACGGGGTACTTTTTGCCCGCTTCGAAGTCCATCGGCTTTAGGATAAAGCCGTGCACCTCGTGGTCGCCCGCGGTGAGGTTGAGGGGGTCAGGCTGGGCAACGTATTTGCCGCGCAGCATTGCGTCGTTGAAGTGCGTGACGCGGCGGCCCGTCTCGTCGTAGAGCTCCTGCGGCTTCATATCCCAGAGCGCGCAGAGGAGCATTTTGCCGTTTTTGCGGTCAAAGCAGTCGACGCTGCCGTCGCGCACGAGGACGGGGGAGACGGTGCCGTCTTCGAGCTTGTAGAGCCCCGCGCCGTCGAAGCGCGTCGAGATGAAGTACAGCACGTCGCCGTCCATCTTCATCTCACGGCCGCCGCCGTGGCGGACGTCGCAGCCGACGGAAGAACCGATGGCCTCGCCGTAGACGGCGTAGGGCGTGACGGCAAGCGTCTCGTAGTCGAGCTTGTAAAAGTCGCAGTCCGTGTTCATGCCGAACTTGCCGTCCGCGGCCATGACGAGCAGGAAGGACTTGCCGAGCGCGTATGTCGCGATGACGAAGTCGGGGCGACTCTTGACGACGAGCTCCTGACGGCGCGAGGCAAGGTCGATGCGGTAAAGGTCCTGACCGCCGAAGTGCGCGGGGCGGGGGACGGAGACGTCGAGAAGACTGAAATAGACGGTCTTCTGATCCTCCGCGAGCTGGACATCGGAGACGTTGAAGCCCGCATCCGTCAGGCGGGTGAGGGACTTTTTCTTCGCATCGTAGTAGAAGAGACTTTCATGCGCGCCGCGCGTGTAAGTGCCGCCGTTCCACCACCAGGGTAGCTGAGAGATGACCTCGTAATCCTCGTTTTCCTTTTTGTCGTCAAAGTAAGCTTTCACGAGCTTCTTGTCGCCTTTATAGAGGTCCTCAAAGCCGGGAAAGGTCGAGCCGACGACAAGCAGGTCGCCGTTTTTGAGAGGGAAGACCTGCGAGACGGGGATGGGAAACGTGTAGGCAAGATCGGCCTCGCCGCCGTCGAGTGCGATCTTGTAGAAGCGGCTCGTGAGCGATGGTTCCTTTTCCCCCTCACGGTCGCCCGCGAAAAGAACCGTGTTTTCATCCAAGTAGCAGAACGAGGATTCCTTGCCGCCGCCGGTCAGCGCGCGGACGCGGCCGCCTTTTAAAAGATAGAGGCGGGATTCGTAGCAATTTTTTTCTTTTTTCGCCTGACTCACGGTGAAGCAGGCGCTTGTCCCCTCGGGGGAGAATGTCACGTTCGCAAGTGAGCGGACGGTGCAGAAATCGTCAATGGCGATGGGCTTCATGGGAAAACTCCTTTCATCGTCTGCGCGCAGAGCGGCGCAAAATCACGCAAACATCATACCACAGCGACAAATTTATTGCAATCCGCGGCAAAATCCGTCGAAGCGCACAAAAAAACATCTGCGGAATCCGCAGATGTTCACAAAAAATGCCTTGACTTTTCTGTACCCATTTGGTAAAATAAAGCGCTTATAAACGGGAAAGGGCGAGGAAAATTCCCCACTCATTACCGAGAGAATAGCATACCGCGGCAAAAAAAGCAAGATGCAGTTCGCTTTGTTTTACAACAAAGCCGGGTGTGTCGAACTGAATAGAGCCGCCGCAATACATTCCTTCAAGCGGACAGGGCTTGAAGAAAAGAAAGGCGTGAAGAGCAAAATGGCCAAAGACAAGATGTATGGCAAAACCCTTCGCAAGAATTTCGCCCGACACGAGGAGATCGTGGAGATGCCGAACCTGCTGGCGCTTCAGAAGAAGTCCTACCAGTGGTTCCTCGATACGGGTCTGCGCGAAGTCTTTTCCGACGTCGCCTCGATCTCGAACTACGCGGGCAACCTGGAGCTGAGCTTCATCGACTACAAGATGGACGAAGCACCCAAGTACGACGTGCTCGAGTGCAAGGCGCGCGACGCGACGTATGCCGCCCCCCTGAAGGTGAGTGTGCGCCTCTACAACAAGGAGACCGGCGAGATCAAGGAGCAGGAGATCTTCATGGGCGACTTCCCGCTCATGACCGAGTCCGGCACGTTCGTCATCAACGGCGCCGAGCGCGTGGTGGTTTCCCAGCTCGTCCGTTCCCCCGGCATTTATTACGGCAAGGAGATCGACCTCAAGACCGACCTCCCGCTGCTGACGTCCACCGTCATCCCGTACCGCGGCGCATGGCTCGAATACGAGACCGACGCTAATGAGATGTTCTGGGTGCGCATCGACAAAAACCGCAAGATCCCCATCACCGAACTGGTGCGCGCCATCGGCTTCAAGACCGACGCCGAGATCCTCGAGCTGTTCGGCGATGACGACCGCGTGGCCGTCACGCTCGAAAAAGACGCCTGCAAGACCTATGAAGAGGCGATGCTCGAGATCTACCGCAAGCTGCGCCCGGGCGAGCCGCCCACGGTCGAGGCCTGCGAGACCCTCATCAACAACCTCTTCTTCGACCCGCGCCGCTATGACCTGTCCATGGTCGGCCGCTACAAGTACAACAAGAAGCTCTCCCTGTGGGCGCGCATCCGCGGGCAGAAGCTTTCCTTCCCCGTTGCCGACCCGCGCACGGGCGAGATCCTCTTCGACGCAGGCCACATCGTCACCGACGAGGAAGCGCGCGAGATGGATGCCATCGGCGTCAACGATGTGACCATCGAGGTCGATGGCCGTACGATGCGCGTGTTCTCCAACCACATGGTCGATCTTGACCGCTTTGTCGACTTTGACCCCGTGGCCGAGTGCGGCATCAAAGAGCGCGTGCGCGAGAGCGTGCTCAAGGAACTGCTCGAGCAGTACAGCGGCGAGGAGCTCAAGGAAGCTATCCGCGACAACGCCGACCGCCTCGTCCCCAAGCACATTCTGATCGACGATATCCTCGCCTCCATCAACTACATGAACGCGCTGGCGCACGGCATCGTCTATAAGGACGATATCGACCACCTCGGCAACCGCCGTCTGCGCTGTGTGGGCGAGCTGCTGCAGAATCAGTTCCGCATCGGTTTTTCCCGTATGGAGCGCGTCATTCGCGAGCGCATGACGATCCAGGATCTCGATATCGTCACCCCGCAGAGCCTCATCAACATCCGCCCCGTCACCGCGGCGATCAAGGAGTTCTTCGGATCGAGCCCTCTGTCCCAGTTCATGGACCAGACGAACCCGCTCGCCGAGCTGACGCACAAGCGCCGTCTGTCCGCTCTGGGCCCCGGCGGCCTTTCCCGCGAGCGCGCGAACATGGAAGTGCGAGACGTGCACTACAGCCACTATGGCCGTATGTGCCCGATCGAGACGCCGGAAGGTCCGAACATCGGCCTGATCTCCTACCTCGCGACCTACGCCCGCATCAATGAGTACGGCTTTATCGAAGCGCCGTTCCGCAAGGTCGACCACGAGACCTGCCGCGTGACCGACGAGATCGAATACATGACCGCAGACGTCGAGGACCAGTACATCGTCGGTCAGGCTGCCGAGCCTGTCGATGAAAACGGCTGTCTCGTCAACCAGCGTATCACCTGCCGCCACCGCGACGAGATCGTCGAGGTCGACCGTGACCGCGTCGACTATATCGATATCTCCCCGCGTATGATGGTCTCCATCGCGACGGCGATGATCCCGTTCCTGCCGAACGACGACGCGAACCGCGCCCTGATGGGCGCGAACATGCAGCGCCAGGCCGTTCCTCTGCTCCGCCCCGAGGCGCCGATCGTCGGCACCGGTATGGAGCACAAGATCTGCATGGACTCCGAGGTCGTCATCCTCGCCGAGGGCGACGGCATCGTCACCAAGATGGACGCGCGCGCCATCACTGTCGCCTACGACAACGGTGAGACGAAGGAATACAAGCTCACGAAGTTCCTGCGCTCCAACCACGGCACGTGCATCAACCAGCATCCGATCGTCGACGTCGGCGAGCGCGTGCATGGCCGCCGCCTGAACGAGAACGGCGTGTGGGAAGATCCCACCGTCCTTGCCGACGGCCCCGCGACCGATCAGGGCGAGATCGCTCTGGGCCGCAACATCCTCGTCGGCTTCATGACCTGGGAAGGCTACAACTACGAAGACGCCGTTCTTCTGAACGAGCGCCTTGTCCGCGAGGACTATTACACCTCCATCCACCTCGAAGAGTACGAGCTTGACGCACGCGACACCAAGCTCGGTCCCGAAGAGATCACCCGCGATATCCCCAACGTCGGCGAAGACGCGCTCAAGGATCTCGACGAGCGCGGCATCATCCGCATCGGCGCGGAGGTCCACGCCGGCGACATCCTCGTCGGTAAGGTCACGCCCAAGGGCGAGACCGACCTGACTGCGGAAGAGCGCCTGCTGCGCGCCATCTTCGGCGAAAAGGCGCGCGAAGTGCGCGACACCTCCCTTAAGGTGCCCCACGGCGAGAGTGGTATCGTCGTCGACGCCAAGGTCTTCTCCCGCGAGGCGGGCGACGAGCTCGGCCCCGGCGTGAACATGGTCGTGCGCGTTTACATCGCGCAGCGCCGCAAGATCCAGCCGGGCGACAAGATGGCCGGTCGTCACGGCAACAAGGGCGTTGTCTCCCGCATCCTGCCGCAGGAGGATATGCCCTTCATGCCCGACGGTACGCCGCTCGATATCGTGCTGAACCCGCTGGGCGTTCCGTCCCGTATGAATATCGGTCAGGTGCTCGAGGTCCATCTGGGCTACGCCGCCAAGACCCTCGGCTACAAGGTCGCGACCCCGATCTTCGACGGCGCGAGCTACGAGGACATCCGCGAGGAGCTCATCAAGGCCGGCCTCGATCCCGAGGGCAAGAGCTGGCTGTACGACGGCCGCACCGGCGAGCGCTTCGACAATAAGGTCACCGTCGGTTACGTGTACTTCCTCAAGCTGCACCACCTGGTCGACGATAAGATCCACGCCCGTTCCACCGGCCCCTACTCCCTTGTCACGCAGCAGCCGCTCGGCGGCAAGGCGCAGTTCGGCGGCCAGCGCTTCGGCGAAATGGAAGTTTGGGCTCTCGAGGCTTATGGCGCAGCTTACACCCTGCAGGAGATCCTGACGGTCAAGTCCGACGACGTGACCGGCCGTGTGCGCACCTACGAGTCCATCGTCAAGGGCCACAACATCCCGCAGCCCGGCGTGCCCGAGTCGTTCAAGGTCCTTGTCAAGGAACTCCAGGCCCTGTGCCTCGATGTTCAGGTCCTCGACCGCGACGGCAACCAGATCGAGCTCAAGGAAGACGAAGACGCGATGGATACGTTCAACCTCGCCCGCATGGACGCCGAGGATGAGCGCCACCGCAGCAACCCCTTCGCCGATGAAGCCGAGCTCGAGGACGCAGGCTTTGAATATGTCGCTGATGATGAAGTCAACGCCGACTTTGCCGGCGACGATCAGGAAGACTGAGAAAAGGAGGAGCATATAGAAAATGAGTTACGCAACGTTTGACGCCATTAAAATCGGAATCGCTTCTCCGGAGATGATCCGTGAATGGTCTTACGGCGAGGTCAAAAAGCCCGAGACCATCAACTACCGCACCCTCAAGCCCGAGCGCGACGGCCTGTTCTGCGAGCGCATCTTTGGCCCCACGAAGGACTGGGAGTGCCACTGCGGCAAGTATAAGAAGATCCGCTACAAGGGCAAGATCTGCGACCGCTGCGGCGTGGAAGTCACGCGCGCCAAGGTCCGCCGCGAGCGCATGGGCCACATCGAGCTCGCCACGCCCGTTTCCCACATCTGGTATTTCAAGGGCATTCCGTCCCGCATGGGCCTGCTGCTCGACATCAGCCCCCGCATCCTGGAAAAGGTGCTGTATTTCGCCGCTTATATCGTCACCGATCCCGGTGAGACCCCGCTGATGCGCAACCAGATCCTCTCGGAGAAGGAATACCGCGATATGCGCGAGAAGTATGAAGACGATTTCGACGCCGGTATGGGCGCCGAGGCCGTCAAGAAGCTCCTCCAGCAGATCGACCTCGAATCCTTGTCCGAGCAGCTCCACGCCGAACTCAAGAGCGCGAGCGGCCAGAAGAAGGCCCGTATCGTCAAGCGCCTTGAGGTCGTGGATGCGTTCCGCATCTCCGGCAACAAGCCCGAGTGGATGATCATCGACGTGCTGCCCGTCATCCCGCCCGAGATCCGCCCGATGGTCCAGCTCGACGGCGGCCGCTTCGCGACCTCCGACTTAAACGACCTCTACCGCCGCGTCATCAACCGCAACAACCGCTTGAAGCGCCTCATTCAGCTCAACGCGCCCGACATCATCGTGCGCAACGAGAAGCGCATGCTGCAGGAAGCGGTCGACGCGCTGATCGACAACGGCCGCCGCGGCCGCGCCGTCACCGGTGCGAATAACCGCGCACTCAAGTCCCTTTCCGACATGCTCAAGGGTAAGCAGGGCCGCTTCCGTCAGAACCTGCTCGGCAAGCGTGTCGACTACTCCGGCCGCAGCGTTATTTGCGTCGGCCCTGAGCTGAAGATCTACCAGTGCGGTGTGCCGAAGGAAATGGCACTCGAGCTGTTCCGCCCCTTCATTATGAAGAAGCTCGTCGAGGACGGCGCCGCCAACAACATCAAGTCCGCCAAGAAGATGGTCGATAAGGGCCGCACCGAGGTCTGGGACGCGCTCGACGTCGTCATCAAGGATCACCCCGTCATGCTCAACCGCGCGCCGACGCTCCACCGTCTCGGTATTCAGGCGTTCGAGCCGGTGCTGGTCGAGGGCCGCGCCCTCAAGCTCCACCCGCTGAACTGCACGGCATTCAACGCGGACTTCGACGGCGACCAGATGGCTATTCACGTGCCCCTGTCTGCCGAGGCGCAGGCCGAGGCCCGTATCCTGATGCTCTCTGCCAACAACCTGCTGCGTCCTCAGGACGGCGGCCCTGTCACGGTGCCGACGCAGGATATGGTTTTGGGTTCCTACTACCTCACGTTCGAGCGCTTTGAAAACGGCGTTTCCCAGATGGATAACGACGAGTTCTGGCCGCAGGACATTGACTTTGCCCTTGCCGGCAAGCGCTACGACGAGCTGACCGACGAAGAGAAGGCCAGCGTGAATCTGCACGTTTACCGCGACGAGGACGAGGCCATGCTCGCCTACAACGACCACCTCATCGGTATCCACCAGCCCATCCTTGTCCGCACGGTCAAGCAGATGCCGGACGGCACCATGGGCAGCAAGGTCGTGCGCGTTACCATCGGCCGCATCATCTTCAACCGCAACATCCCGCAGGACCTTGGCTTTGTCAAGCGCGTGGATGAAAACGGCGAGCCGACCGAAAACTACTTCGACTACGAGATCACCGAGGTTTGCGGCAAGAAGCTGCTCGGCAAGATCGTCGACCGTACGATCAAGCTGCACAACTTCACCATCGCGGCCGAAGTGCTCGATAACATCAAGGCCACGGGCTACAAGTTCTCCACCCGTGCGGCCATCAGTATCTCCGTTGCGGATATGACCATTCCGCCGGCAAAGTACACCCTCATTGCCGAGACCGAGCAGCGCGTCGTCGACATCGAAGACCAGTTCAAGATGGGCTTCATGACCGAGGATGAGCGCTACCGCGCCGTCGTCAAGGAGTGGGAAAAGACCACCGCGGACGTCACCGACGCCCTGCAGAAGAACATGGACCGCTACAACCCCATCTTCATGATGGCGGACTCCGGCGCCCGTGGTTCGATGAAGCAGATCCGTCAGCTGACCGGTATGCGCGGCCTGATGGCCAACACCGCCGGTAAGACGATCGAGATCCCGGTCAAGGCAAACTTCCGCGAAGGTCTGTCCGTCCTTGAATACTTCACCTCCTCCCGAGGCGCCCGTAAGGGCCTTGCCGATACGGCTCTTCGTACGGCAGACTCCGGTTACCTGACCCGCCGAATGGTCGACGTCTGCCAGGATGTCATCATCCGCTCCGACGACTGCGGCGCGACCCGCGGCATCACGATCAGCGAGATCAGCGAGAACGGCCAGGTCATCGAAAAGTTCTCCGAGCGCGTCAACGGCCGCTATCCGGTCCACGACGTGATGAAGCCCGGCACGGACGAGGTCCTCATTTCCAAGGATCACATGATGACCCCCGAGGATGCCGACCTCATGGAGAAGTTCGATATCCACTCCGTCGAGATCCGCACGGTGCTTACGTGCAAGGCCCACAGCGGCGTTTGCGCGAAGTGCTACGGCATGAACCTTGCCACGAGCAAGCCCGTCGGCCCCGGCGAGGCGGTCGGTATCATCGCGGCCCAGTCCATCGGCGAGCCCGGTACGCAGCTGACGATGCGAACCTTCCACACCGGCGGCGTTGCGGGCGGCGATATCACCCAGGGTCTTCCGCGAGTCGAGGAACTGTTTGAGGCGCGCCGTCCCAAGAAGATGGCGACCCTCGCCGAGATCGGCGGTAAGGTCCGCTTCGAAGAGGCGACCAAGGGCAGCCTGCTCAACATCATCGTCACCGCGGACGACGGCGACAGCCGCATCTACTCGGTGCCGCACACCGGCCTTCGCGTGAACGACGGCGACGTCATCGCCAAGGGCACGCAGCTGCAGGACGGCGCGCTGTCCCCGCACGATATCCTGCGTATCCGCGGCACGTCCGCCGTTCATGACTACCTCATTCAGGAAGTTTTGAAGGTTTACCGTCAGCAGGGCGTTGACATCAACGATAAGCATATCGAGGTCATCGTCCGCCAGATGATGCGCAAGGTGCGCGTCGAGGAGTCCGGCGATACGAACCTGCTCTCCGGCTCCATGGTTGATCTGCTTGAGTATGAGGATGCCAACGAGGAGATCCGCGCGCGCAATGCCGCGGGCGAGGTCAACGCCGAGACCGGCGAGCCGCTGCAGGAAGCCATTGCCACGCAGCTGCTCATGGGTATCACGAAGGCCTCTCTTGCGACCGACAGCTGGATGTCCGCCGCGTCCTTCCAGGAGACCACAAAGGTCCTGACTGAAGCCGCCATCAAGGGTAAGGTCGACCACCTTGTTGGTCTGAAGGAGAACGTCATCATCGGTAAGCTCATCCCCGCCGGTGCAGGCCTGAACGCCTACCGCGAGTTTGCCGAGGAGATCGTTCCCGAGCCTGAGAAGCCCGAGGAAGAGCCGCACGAGCCGCGCATCATCACGAATGCCGTCGAAGTGTGAGTTAAGACCTCACGTATTGAATAGGTAAAAAGAGACGCGGAAAATTCCGCGTCTCTTTTTTGCCATTTTGGCGGAAAAAGGGAGAGTTTGACAGCCTCTTTTCAAAAGTTTGACGCGCCGGCGCGGAACGCACAAAAAAATTCGGGAAAAGCCCGTCGTTTCAGCGATTATTTTGTGTAGACAGCCATAAAAAACGCTTGACGGCTTGTGCACCTCATGGTATAATTTCAACTTGCGTGGGTATGTCCCACGGAATTTGTCATACCGTCAGGAGGGACCTGCCGTGACGCCGGATCTGTCCACTTGCCGCAAGGTAGCGGGCATCAAGCAGACGATGCGTGCACTGCGGGAACACCGCGCGGAAAAGCTGTATATCGCCTGCGATGCAGATCCAGCCGTGCTTGTGCCGATCGAAGCGCTCGCACGCGAAGAGAACATCGAGATCGACGATCGCGCCACGATGGCGCAGCTTGGCCACAGCGCGGGCATCGCCGTTGGTGCGGCGGTGATCGCCGTTCTGAGAAATTAAGGTTTTTTCGGGATATTTTACCGATATCCTGTAAAAAATATATATCACATCATTTCAGGAAAGGAGAAACAAGAATGCCTACTTTTAACCAGTTGGTTCGCAAGGGCAGACAGCAGTCGACTTACAAGTCCAACTCCCCGGCTCTGCAGTATGGTCTTAACACGCTGAAGAACAAGGAGACCGACCTCGCCTCTCCCCAGAAGCGTGGCGTTTGCACCGCAGTTCGTACTGCGACCCCGAAGAAGCCGAACTCCGCTCTTCGTAAGATCGCCCGTGTCCGCCTCACCAATGGCTATGAGGTCACCGCTTACATCCCCGGCGTCGGTCATTCCCTGCAGGAGCACTCTGTGGTCATGATCCGCGGCGGCCGTGTGAAGGACCTCCCTGGTGTGCGTTACCACATCATCCGCGGCACTCTGGACGCTCAGGGCGTGCAGGGCCGTATGCAGTCCCGTTCCAAGTACGGCGCCAAGCGCCCGAAGCAGAAGTAAGGCTGCGACCTTGAAATGAGCTTTGCCGAAAAGGTTTGATATATATTTTTGTGTCATTCACCTCTTTGGCAGGCCGGAACACGATGGGGGAGAGCCCCATTCGCGAGTACCTATGATTTCTAAATTATAAGAAGGAGGGAAGCAAAGTGCCCAGAAGAGGTAATGTTCCCAAGAGAGAAGTTCTGCCCGATCCTATGTACAACAGCGTCCTGGTGACCAAGCTCGTCAACAGCGTGATGCTCGACGGCAAGAAGGGCGTCGCCCAGAAGGTCGTCTACAGCGCGTTCGACATGATCAAGGACAAGACCGGCAACGAGCCTCTCGATGTTTTCAACCAGGCCATGGAGAATATCATGCCCAGCCTGGAGACCAAGTCCCGCCGCGTCGGCGGTGCCACCTATCAGGTGCCGATGGAGGTCCGTCCCGCCCGTCGTCAGACCCTCGGTCTGCGTTGGCTGACGGCCTATGCCCGTGCCCGTGGTGAGCGCACCATGGCCGAGCGCCTGGCTGGCGAGATCATGGATGCTGCCAACAACAGCGGCAGCGCCGTGAAGAAACGCGAAGATACCCACAAGATGGCCGAATCCAACAAGGCATTCGCCCACTTCCGCTGGTAACGGAGGAACGAGAGAATTATGGCAAGAAAAGTCTCTCTGGAAAACACCAGAAATATCGGCATCATGGCCCATATCGACGCTGGCAAGACCACGACTACCGAGCGTATTCTGTACTACACCGGCGTCAACTACAAGATCGGCGAGACCCACGACGGTACCGCCACGATGGACTGGATGGCTCAGGAACAGGAGCGTGGTATCACCATCACCTCCGCTGCCACCACCTGCTACTGGAAGGGCAGCAAGAATCAGTTCCCGCAGACCCGCCTGAACATCATCGACACCCCGGGCCACGTCGACTTCACCGTTGAGGTCGAGCGCTCTCTGCGCGTTCTGGACGGCTCTGTGACCGTTCTCTGCGCCAAGGGCGGCGTTGAGCCCCAGTCTGAGACTGTGTGGCGTCAGGCCGATAACTACAAGGTCCCCCGCATGATCTACGTCAACAAGATGGATATCATGGGCGCGGACTTCTACAACGTTCTGCACATGATCCACGACCGTCTCAAGTGCAACGCTGTCCCCATCCAGCTGCCGATCGGCTCTGAAGACACCTTCAAGGGCATCATCGACCTGGTGGAGATGGACGCTGATATCTACTACGACGAGCTCGGCAAGGACATGCGCGTCGAGGAGATCCCCGAGGACATGCTCGAGCTCGCTCAGGAGTATCGCACCAAGCTCATTGACGCTTGCGCTGACCTGAACGACGAGATCATGGAGCTGGCGCTCGAAGAGAAGCCCGTTCCTCAGGACCTCATCCGCAAGACCATCCGTCAGGCCACCATCGACAATAAGATGGTTCCTGTCACCTGCGGTACCTCTTACAAGAACAAGGGCGTTCAGAAGCTGCTGGACGCGATCGTCGACTACATGCCGTCCCCCGTGGATATCCCCGCGATCGACGGTGTGAACCCCGATACCGGTGAGGAAGATGTCCGTCACGCGGACGATAACGCTCCGTTCTCCGGTCTCGCGTTCAAGATCGCGACCGACCCGTTCGTCGGCCGTCTGTCCTTCGTTCGCGTGTACTCCGGTATTCTGAATACCGGTACCGCCGTTCTCAACTCCACCAAGCATCAGAGAGAGCGCATCGGCCGCATCCTGCAGATGCACGCCAACCACCGCGAGGATATCGAGTGCTGCTACGCCGGCGACATCTGCGCCGTCATCGGCCTCAAGAACACCACCACCGGTGATACGCTCTGCGATGAAAAGGCTCCGATCATCCTGGAGTCCATGGAATTCCCCGAGCCCGTGATCCGCGTCGCCATCGAGCCCAAGACCAAGGCCGGTCAGGAGAAGATGGGCATCGCGCTGATGAAGCTGGCTGAGGAAGACCCGACCTTCAAGACCTACACCGATGAAGAGACCGGTCAGACCATCATCGCCGGTATGGGTGAGCTCCATCTGGAGATCATTGTCGACCGCCTGCTCCGTGAGTACAAGGTCGAGGCGAATGTCGGCGCTCCTCAGGTCGCCTACAAGGAGACCATCACCAAGGCTGTCGATCAGGATACCAAGTACGCCCGTCAGAGCGGTGGTAAGGGTCAGTACGGTCACGTCAAGATCCATGTCGAGCCCAACGAGTCCGGCAAGGGTTACGAGTTTGTCAACGCCCTCGTCGGCGGCGCGATCCCCAAGGAATACGTTCCCGCGATCGATGCCGGTATTCAGGGCGCCATGCTCTCCGGTGTTCTCGCCGGTTATCCGGTCGTCGATGTCAAGGTCACGCTGTACGATGGTTCTTATCACGAGGTCGACTCCTCTGAAATGGCGTTCAAGATCGCCGGCTCCATGGCCTTCAAGGAGGCCTGCCAGAAGGCCGGCCCGACGCTGCTCGAGCCGATCATGAAGGTCTGCGTCATCGTCCCCGACGAGTACATGGGCGACGTGATCGGCGACCTCAACTCCCGCCGTGGTCAGATCCAGGGCTTCGAGGCCCGCAGCGGCGCGCAGCAGATCGACGCTTTCGTTCCTCTGGCTGAGATGTTCGGCTACGCGACTGACCTCCGCTCCTGCACGCAGGGCCGCGGCCAGTACACGATGGAGCCCGCGCATTATATCGAGATCCCGAAGAACATTCAGGAGAAGATCATCAACCAGCGCACGAACCGCGCCTGATAAAAAGGTATTGCAAAATACCGCGTTTTACGGTAAAATACCGGTGTATGTAAATGACACCGGCAAACAACGAAATTTTTTCATAGGAGGATCACTCTAATGGCTAAGCAGAAATTCGAGCGTACCAAGCCCCACGTAAACATTGGTACCATCGGTCATATCGACCATGGTAAGACCACCCTGACCGCCGCGATCACCAAGTTCCTCGCCATGCAGGGCGGTGCTGACTACACCGATTACAGCTCCATCGATAAGGCTCCGGAAGAGCGCGAGCGTGGTATCACCATCAACACCGCTCACGTTGAGTACCAGACCTTCGACCGCGTTGGCCACAACTACAAGACCGGCGAGGACAACGCCCAGATTCAGGGCCGTCACTATGCCCACGTCGACTGCCCGGGCCACGCCGACTATATCAAGAACATGATCACCGGCGCTGCTCAGATGGACGGTGCTATCCTGGTCATCGCCGCTTCCGACGGCCCCATGGCCCAGACTCGTGAGCACCTGCTGCTCGCCCGTCAGGTCAACGTGCCTTCCGTTCTCGTTTTCCTGAACAAGTGCGACCAGGTCGACGATGAAGAGCTGCTCGAGCTCGTCGAGATGGAAGTCCGCGAGATGCTCGACTTCTACAGCTTCCCCGGCGACGAGACCCCGATCATCCGCGGCAGCGCTCTGAACGCCCTGATCTCCGAGTCCAAGGACATCGACGCTCCCGAGTACAAGTGCATGCACGAGCTCATGGACGCTGTTGATACCTGGATCCCCACGCCCGACCGTAAGGCCGACCAGCCGTTCCTGATGCCCGTTGAGGACGTCTTCACGATCTCCGGTCGTGGTACCGTCGCTACCGGCCGTGTTGAGCGTGGCCAGCTGAAGCTCGGCGAGGAAGTCGAGATCATCGGTCTGACCGACGAGCGTCGCAAGACCGTCGTCACCGGTATCGAAATGTTCCACAAGCTGCTCGACTACGCCGAGGCTGGTGATAACATCGGTACCCTGCTCCGTGGTGTTGCCAAGAACGAGATCGAGCGCGGCCAGGTTCTGTCCAAGCCCGGTTCCATTCACCCCCTCACCAAGTTTGTTGGTCAGGTTTACGTCCTGAACAAGGACGAGGGCGGCCGTCACACCCCGTTCTTCAACAACTATCGTCCTCAGTTCTACTTCCGTACCACCGACGTCACCGGCGTCATCACCCTGCCCGAGGGCACCGAGATGTGCATGCCCGGCGATAACGTCGACATGAAGGTCGAGCTGATTACCCCGATCGCTATCGAGAAGGGTCTCCGCTTCGCTATCCGTGAAGGCGGCCGTACCGTTGGTTCCGGCGTCGTCATCGAGACCGAGGCCTAATTGATCCACTGAGGGTCATCCAAAGACTTCAAAAAGCAGCAGGCCGCAAGGGCCTGCTGCTTTTCTATTATCGAAAGTGCAAAGGAAGTGCGAAGCCAGCGGCTTCGCACTTCCTTTATTCATATTTGGCCCAGACCCAGCGGTCGAAGTCATCCGAGCGGAAGGCGGCGAGCTTTGATGCATAGTCCGCATTGACTGTGGTGAAGCGCCGAAGGCCGTCGCTCGTCTGCACCAGCGGGTCGATGCTGCGCTTTTTGGCGGCGATCTTGACGGCGTAAGTACCCTCCGGCTTTTGCGCGCCGGACCGCGTACCGATTATGCGGCGATAATCCTGCCAGCGCGCGGCGAGGACCGGATCAGAGAGGAGCAGGGCGATGACATGAGGTTCGTCGAGGTAGAGATCATCCACCGTCAACACATTGCGCTGCCGTGCCTCACGCAGGAGATCGGCCAATGCCTGCATGCTGAAGCGGTCCTCATCGGAGACGAACCACTCCGACTGCCGCAGCGAGAGCTGGGTAAAGATGTCGGCAATCTCCGCGTGCGCAAAGCAGAGCTCATCGACGTTTTCCTCATTTTTGCCGACAAAGATGTCGTCAAAAATGGGTTTCAGCTCTGCTTTTGGACAGTGGAAGACAAGATGCGCGTTGCCGAGCGTATATTCGAGTCGGTCGGCGGAGAGGCGGGGCGAATCGTTGTCGGCGATGGGATAGCGGTGGTAGTCGTCCACATCGTCGAGCGTCAGGCCGCTTTTATCGAGCAGCGCCATGAGTTCCGGCGACGAGGCGATCATCATGCGTGTGCGGCTTTCGGTCGATTCCTGCCGCATGTGGTCACCGTTCAGAAAGTCGACCACGTGGGCGAACGCGGGCGTCGCAATGTCATGCAGTAGTCCCGCGACAGATTGCTTCAAGTCATGCGTGAAGTGCCAGACGATGGCCGCTGTGCCGAGCGAATGCGTATAGCGCGAATACGGCGCAACGGCGTCGCGGTAGATGGGATAGGCCGTGTATTCGCAGCCGCAGTGCATGCCGACGCGCAAAAGCCGCTGCATCACGGGCGTTTCGGCCATGGCGAGGAGCTCCGGCGGCAGGGAAGCGGTGTAGATATCGGTATACATAATATCCTTTCCAAAAGAAAAGCGCCTTGCCGCGGCAAGGCGCTTTTTTGATTGAATCAGCCGATCTGGCGGGTCTCAACGGTCTCGTCGCACTCGACGCTGTCGATCTGCGCGCCGAGGTTGCGGAGCTTGCCGATGATATCCTCATAGCCGCGCTCGATATAGTGGACGTTCGAGACCTCGCTCGTGCCCTCAGCGGCCAGCGCAGCGATGACCATGGCGGCGCCCGCGCGGAGATCGTAGGCCTGCACGCTCGCAGCGGTCAGGTGGTCGACGCCTTCGATGACGGCGCTGCGGCCCTCGACGCGGATCTGCGCGCCCATGCGCGTCAGTTCGCCGACGTAGCGGTAACGGTTGTCCCACACGCCCTCGGTGACCATGCTCGTCCCCTCGGCAAGGCAGAGGGCAACGGTGATCTGTGGCTGCATATCGGTCGGGAAGCCGGGATAGGGCAGCGTCTTGACGTTGGTGCGGCGAAGCTTGCCCGAGCGGCGCACGAGCAGCGTGTCGTCCTGCTCCTCGACCTGCACGCCCATCTCCTGGAGCTTGGCGGTGATGCAGTCCATGTGCTTGGGGATGATGCCGCGCACGAGGACTTGTCCGCCGCAGGCGGCGACAGCCGCCATGTAGGTGCCCGCCTCGATCTGATCGGGGATAATGGCATACGTGCCGCCGTGGAGCTTGTCCACGCCGAAAATGCGGATGGTGTCGGTGCCGGCGCCCTTGATGTTCGCGCCCATGGAGTTTAAGAAGTTGGCAAGGTCGACGATATGCGGCTCCTTGGCAGCGTTTTCGATGACGGTGGTGCCGTCGGCGAGCGCCGCGGCCATCATAATGTTCATCGTCGCACCGACGGAGACCACGTCGAGGTAGACGTTCGCGCCCTTCATGCGGTCGCCGCTTGCCTTGGCGCAGATGAAGTCGCCCTCGCGCACCTCGGCACCCATGGCGGCGAAGCCCTTGACATGCTGGTCGATGGGACGCACGCCGCCGAAGTTGCAGCCGCCGGGCATCGAGACCTCGGCCTCGCCGAAGCGGCCGAGCAGCGCGCCGATGAGGTAGTAGGAGGCGCGGATCTTGTGCGCGAGCTCCTGCGAGACCTGCGTAGTGGCAATATGGCGGCAGTCGATCTCAACATCGCTGCGGTTGAGGAAACGGACATTCGCGCCGAGCTGCTCTAAAATTTTGAGCAGCGCGGTCACGTCGGAGATCTGGGGAATATTTTCGATGCGGCAGACGCCGTCGACCAGAAGGGCGGCGGGAATGATGGCGACCGCGGCGTTCTTCGCGCCGCTGATGTGCACTTCACCAAAGAGCGGATGACCGCCCTGCACGATGTATTTCGTCATAGTAACTCCTTAATAAGAGACGGTGAGACTTCTTTTCCTTATCGTAAAAACAGCAGGGGAAAACCGCCTGCTCATGGTATTCACATAATACATCAACAGTATACCAAAAAAAACAGAAAAAGCAATGCTGCGCAGTAAGAAATTAGAAATGCTGCAAGAAAAATTTCATTCTCGTGTGATCTCACCGGTCTTGCAGTTCACATAATAACTGCTGACATCCGTGGAGATGCGCCACACGCCTTGCAGCCGCAGCGGCGAGGCAGACGACGTCTGGAGAAGATACCCTTCGTCCAGCGCTCGGACCTCGGTACACACGACGCCCGAAACGCTGCAATAGTCCAGAAAATGCACAAGCGCGTCGACCGCGTCGAGGCCGTCTGTGCGGCGGCCCTCGTCGAGCGCGGGCAGAAAGGTACCGGAAACGCCGGTGAGCGAGCTGTCAGAAAACGTGAGCGTCAGCGAGGCGTTAAAGATGAGCTGACCTTTTTCGCTGCGCATGCCCGTGACGCTGCCGCTGCCATCCGTGAGCTGAGAGGTGAGAAAAGTGTAGCCGAACGTTTTGAAAAACTGTTTGCAAAAGCTCTCGGGATCGTCGACCGGTCGGGAGAGGAGCGCGTCGACCGTGCCGCCGGAGCGGATGGAACACGAGCCGTATTCGCCGGTGAAGCGGCTCACACCGCCGCCGGAATCGCTGCTCTCGGCAGTGCCGAGCAGGGCGGAGGCGAAGGCCTCTTCGCGTGCGGCGTCACGCTCAAGCGAGAGGGAGAGGTGCGTTTCCTCATCGGGCAGCAGCGCGCGGTCAAAGGCGACGCCGTTTTTTTCAAAAAGCGTGCAGAGCTGCTCGACGCGGCGTTCGTTCGAGTCGCGCTCCTCGGCGCGGCGGCTGAGCAGCAGAAAGAGCAGAAATGCGTTGACGAGCAGCAAAATGACGATGACGATATTTTTGAGCCGCGAGGTTTTCATGTTCGGGCGTCCTTTCCGGAAAGATCAGTCGGCAAACCAGCCGACGCCGACGGTGTCCGCGCCGTGCTCGTCGTAGCAGACGTGCAGCTCGGCACTCAAATATTTGCTGTCCGCGATGGCCGCGGCCTGCCGGATGGGCAGCAGCAGTGCGGGCGAATCGCTGAGCGTATAGCTGCGGCAGTGGAGGGAAAATTCCGTGATGGTCTGGTCTTCGATCGTGACCGTGGCGGCGTGGCTGCCGTCGGAAAAGCGCAGCGGCGTACCGCCGACCGCATAGTCAAAGCTCACGGTGAAGCGCTTGTTGCTGCTGTCGATCTCGCTGAGATAGAGCTCGGCGTCGCCGCTTACGTCGCGAAGCAGCGTGAAGGCGAGGCGCTGCGCGCCCGCGACGGCTTCGAGCATCGTGGGCTTTCCGGTCGGGGCGGCGGAGACATAGTAGATCGAGCCCGCCTCGGCCTCGTCCGCGCCCTGATAGAAGACGCTGCCGTCGGGCTCAAGGCGCAGCGTGCCGTAGACCTCTTTGATAATGGTGCTGCCGGAGGAGTCGGTGTAGCCGCTTTCCGTGTGGGGGTTGAACTCCGCAAGGCGCAGAAATGCCGCCTGATCGGTGAGGGCATTGCTCGCCGAGAGCGTGTAGCGCTGCGGCGGTTCGCTGAAAATGAGCGTGTAGGGCGAGAGCTGAGAGAACTCGCCGGAGAGCGAGAACGCAAAATCTGTGCCGTTGCCATCGAGCGAGGCGAGCGCTTCGCGCAGTGTCGCGCTGCTTATCGCCGTCCGGCTGACAAAAAAGCCCTGATTGGCGTCCTGTAAGTAGAGCGTTGCGCCGTTTTCCGCGGGGCAGAGCACAAGCCGCGTGACGCGCAGGAGCGAGGACTCCGGCGCGTCGTTGACGCCGAGAATGCGGCTGAGCACTTCGAGCGGCGTGGGGGCCTCCAGATCGAGGTAGATGCTGCTCGCGTGCAGTGCGGTGAGCAGCTTTTCACCGCTGCACGCTTCATAAGTGGTAGCAGAGCCAAGCGCCTCGCCGAAAAACGCGCCGGCGAGCTCAAAATCTGTGTCAAGCGTCGTGATGGCGCTGAGCCCGTAGCGGGCGTATTCGTTCGTGAACACCACGCGCACGGGGAGCGCGAGCTCGGTCAGATCGGTGGTGACGGCGGTATCGGTCGAGGTGTCGCCCGCGAGCCAGTCCTGCGCGAGCTCGTAGGGCGTCTTGCCCGCAAGGTCGCCGACAAGCGGCGTCTGGATCAGAAGCAGCACGGCGGTAACGGTCAAAACGGCGATCGCGGCGTTTTGCAGATGGCTCATGAGCGTGGCGTTCTTATTCATGGGAATCCTCCCCGCCGATGGGCTGGGTGATGGGCAGCTCTAAGCGGACGGTCGTGCCGGGGCCGGGGCGGTCAACGAGCGTGAGCGAGCCGTGGTGACGCTGGACGATCTCCGTCGCGATGGAAAGGCCGAGGCCTGTGCCGCCGGATTCGCGCGATCTTGCTTTGTCAACGCGGTAGAAGCGCTCGAAAATGCGGCTGCGGTCGGCCTCGGGAATGCCGATGCCGTCGTCCGCGACCTCCATCCAGACAGTTTCGCCCTTGCTGCCCGCGGTGACACGGATGTGGCCGCCGTCGGGCGTGTACTTGACGGCATTGCTGAGGACGTTGAGCATGACCTGCTCGATGCGGCCGCGATCGCCCATGATGAGCGGGAGATTTTCGGTATAGTCGTGCGTGAGCTCGTGCTTGTGGCGACGGGCCTCAAGCTCCGTCGAGCGGAGCACGGAGTCGATGGCGGCGGAAAACGGGAAGCGCGCCATATTCATCTCGCTGCGGCCGGAGTCAAGGCGCGAGAGCGTCAGAAGGTCCTGCACGATGTGGGTCATGCGGTCTGTTTCGCTGATGACGACATCGAGGAAGTCGTTTTCCGTCTCGCGGCTCAAGTCGTCGCCCGCCTCGCGGATGGTCTCGGCATAGGAGCGGACATTCGTGAGCGGCGTGCGCAGCTCGTGGGAGACATTGGCGACAAATTCCTTGCGGCGCTCCTCGGTCTTGCGGTGCTCGGTCACATCGTGCAGCACGATGAGAACGCCGCCGCTCTCCTCATCGGAGAAGGGAGCGAAGTAGAGCTCCACGCTGCGCTCGCCGACAGTGAGCTCGCCCTCAACATAGTCGCTGCGCTGCATGGTGATGACATGGGAAAACGGGCAGATGGATTCAAACAGCTCGCTGTACACGCACTCGTCCGCCGTGCGGCCTAAGAGCTCGCACGCGGCGGGGTTGCAGTGGATGAGCTTGCCGCTGCCGTCGTAGGCGACGACGCCATCGCTCATGTGGAGAAACAGCGTGTCGAGCTTGTTGCGCTCGTTCTCCACGGCTTCGAGCGTGGAGTGGAGCACGGACGCCATGTCGTTGAATGTGGTGGTCAGAACGCCGATCTCGTCCGTCGATTCGACAGCAAGCGTTTCGTCGAAGTCGCCGGTTGCGATGCGCTCAGCGCCCTCGGTCAGTTTTTCAATGGGGTCGATCATGGTCTTGGCGAGCAGGAACGACAAAAGCACCGAGACGAGAAGACCGACGAGCAGTGCTTGCAGAATGATGAACAGCAGCTCAGAGTTCAGCGACGAGACCGTGGTGCGACTGTCGCGGATGTAGATGATGAAACTGTTGTCGCCGCCGGAGATCGGGATGGCGACATCCATATAGCTTGCGGCAAGGTCGCTGTGGTCGCCGACCTCGCCGTTGCGCGCGGTGAGGATATTTTCCGTCTGCTCAAGCAGCTGGCCGTCCTCGTTGCTCGAAGCAAGCACTTCGCCGCTGCGGCCGTCGAGAACATAGTAGTTGCGGTTGCGCGAGTCAATGCTCAGTGTGCCGGAGTAGGCCTCGAGCATCGTTTGCAGGCGCACGGCGCCGTCCTCCTGCGCTGCCTCTTCGCGCAGTGAGCTCACGAACGTGGCGTTGGACTCGCCGAACACTTCGCTCATCTGCTCGTAAAAATCGTCAATATAGAAGTTCGTGACGCTGGTCATCAAAAACGCGCCCACCACCGCCATCAGAGAGGTGACGAGCAGCAGCATGATCATCACGAGCTTCATATGCAGGCTGCGGAACATAGCAGGAGACTCCTTTCCCGGAAAAGTGCGCGCAACTTACGCCTGCGCGGAGAAATAATAGCCCACGCCGCGGCGCGTGAGGATGTAGGCCGGCGCGGCGGGGTTGTCCTCGATCTTTTCGCGCAGGCGGCGGACGGTGACGTCCACCGTGCGCGCGTCGTCGCCGACGTAGCCATAGTTCCAGACCTGCTCCATCAGGTCGACGCGGGAGAAGACCTTGCCGGGGTGGCTGGCGAGGAACGTCAAAAGCTCATACTCGCGCTGTGTGAGGTCGATGGGCACGCCGTTTTTGCGCACCTGAAAGCTGTCGGTGTTGATGGTGATGCCGCCGCCGGCGCTCATGGCGTTGTCCTCCGCCGCGGGAGCGGAGAGCATCGTTGTGCGGCGGATGTTCGCTTTGACGCGCGCGAGCAGCTCGCGCATGGAAAAGGGCTTGGTGATGTAGTCGTCCGCGCCGATCTCAAGGCCCAAGATCTTGTCCTCCTCCTCTTCGCGCGCGGTCAGGATGATGACGGGCACGTTGTCGCCCTCGGCGCGCAGCGCGCGGCAGACGTCAAAGCCCATCATTTTGGGCATCATCACGTCGAGAAGAATGAGGTCGGGCTTTTTCTCGCGCGCCATGGCGAGGCCCGCCTCGCCGTCGTAGGCCTCGAGCGTGTTATAGCCCGTACGCTGGAGGTTGAAGCGGATGATATCGACGATGTTTTTCTCGTCCTCGACAATGAGGACGGTCTTCTTCTGTTCCATCAGTTTTCTTTCTCCTGTCTCTCTTTTTGCGCTGTGCGCAGGGCGTGGACCTTGAGGATACCGCAGACGGTCTTCGCATCTTCGATCTCGCCGCGCATCACGCGTGCGAGCATGTCGGAAAACGGCGTGCGGTAAAGCTCTAAAAACTCGTCCTCGTCAGGATTTTGCTCACCGAAGGTCAGACCCTCGGCAAGATAAAGGTGCAGCACCTCGCTGTAGCAGCCGGGGGAGACGAGGAGCTTGCCGAGATTCGTCATGCGCTTGGGCGTTGCGCCCGTTTCCTCCTTCAGCTCACGCAGCGCGGCCTCATCGAGGTTCTCGCCACGCTCCAGTTTCCCTGCGGGAATTTCCTCAAGCACACGGGAGAAGACATAGCGGTACTGCTTTACGGTGAGCACGTTGTCGTTTTCGTCAAGAGCGACGATGGCGACACCGCCGGGATGCTCGGCGACTTCGCGTACGCTCGTTCTGCCGTTTGGCAGGAGCACGTCGTCGCGGTAGATATGCAGAATTTTTCCCTCGTAGATCGTCTCGCGGGAAAGCTGGCGTTCGGTCAGATCCATGATAAAACTGCCTCCTGAGTGCGGCGGATCGCCGCCAAAGCATGGGATAGATACTAAAATTATAGCACGGCGGCGGGCGGAATTCTACTATAAATTAAAGTGGATGGGCAGAATAGAGCGGAATGCGGCGTTTTTTCGAATTGTTACGTTTTTGTGACAGCCCTTGTGCTGGGCGAAAAAGTATGCTACACTATCATGGAAACGCAAAGGAGGCGATGTGCCGTGGCGGAGAAAAAGGGAATCAAGATCGCGGCGCAGAACCGCAAGGCGTTCCACGACTATTTTGTCGAAGACCGCTACGAGGCGGGCATCGAGCTCAAGGGCACGGAGGTCAAGTCCATCCGCGCCGGCACGCTCAACCTGAAAGACAGCTATGTCATCGTCAAAAACGGCGAGGCGAACGTGCTGTCGATGCACATTTCGCCCTACGACAAGGGCAATATCTTCAACCATGACCCCGACCGGCCCAAAAAGCTCCTTCTGCACAAGCGCGAGATCGGCAAGCTCTATTCGCTCATCAAGCAGGACGGCTACGCGCTGATCCCGCTGAGCGTTTACTTCAAGGACGCGCGCGTGAAGGTCGAAGTCGGTGTGTGCAAGGGTAAGAAAAACTACGACAAGCGCGAGGACGCCGCCAAGCGTGACGCCAAGCGCGAGATCGACCGTGCGATGAAAGCGCGGAGATAAGGAGAGAAATTATGGCAAATCCGATCGTGACCATCGAAATGGAAAGCGGCGCGGTGATGAGCGGCGAACTCTATCCAGAGATCGCGCCCAACACCGTCAACAACTTCATCGCGCTGGCAAACTCCGGTTTTTACGACGGCGTGGTGTTCCACCGCGTCATCCCCGGCTTTATGATCCAGGGCGGCGACCCGGACGGCAACGGCACAGGCGGCCCCGGCTACGAGATCAAGGGTGAATTTTCCGCCAACGGCTTCAAGAACGATCTTAAGCACACGCTGGGCGTTCTCTCGATGGCGCGCACGATGATCCCCGACAGCGCGGGCAGCCAGTTTTTCATCATGGTGGCCGACGCGCCGCACCTTGACGGTCAGTATGCGGCGTTTGGTAAGATCACCGAGAATGCGCAGGCCGCTGTGGACATCTCCCGCGTGAACCGCAACATGTACAACGACATGCCGAAAAAGCCACAGGTCATCAAGACCATCCACGTGGATACGCAGGGCGTTGACTATCCCGAGCCGGAGAAGATGTAATTTCGTTTCCTTTTGCTTTCGCATACCTGACGGGTTTCCCGTATTCGCGGCGCACTTGTCGTGCGCCGCTCACACGGGGGCGTACCGGTTTCGACGGGGGTGTGGAGGCAGGATAAGCGGGCAGAGGCGCCTGGCCTCTATAAAACGGGTAACTTATAAATTAAAGAACAACAACGAAGTTGCTCTCGCTGCCTAAGTAGGCGGCCGTCTGAACCGGAGAGGCCACGGACCGGGGAAGGCGTCGTAAACGTGGCGTCCGTGAGGCGGGAAAGAGTTGACCTGCCCACGCATCATGACTCTACCAAAGCGTAAGGTCCGTCAGGTGTCCTTGCGCGGAGGGAATGTTTAAATCCTGACTGCGCCCGGAGAAAGTCCTGTTAAAGTGCTTTCGGACGCGGGTTCGACTCCCGCCGCCTCCACCAATAAAAAAACCTCGCAGTCTCAACGGCTGCGGGGCTTTTCTTGTATTTGCAAGGGTTTTCGGTCTTACCTGTTTGCACATTACTTGCGATATTTGCAAGCCATCTTCCGCCAAAACAGTGTTTTTGCAGATGAATTGCAGATGAAATTACAGATGAAATTCGGATTCAAAAAAGCCGTCAACGGCATCTGCCACTGCTACGGCTTTATCATCCATGGTGTGCTGATATACATTTTTAAGCATGTTGTTTGTGGAGTGCCCCATGCGCTCCATTGCGTATTTGTCCGGGACATTGAGCCTGAGCATAACCGATGCGTTTACATGGCGCAGGTCGTGGAAGCGAAACGGCGAAACTCCGCAGCGGGCACACGCGCGTTGCAGATGCTTATACAGGACATTTCTGGTTGCGTGGACAATATACTCATCTGTTCGCGGTGTTGCGTCAAGCAGCCCCATAATATACGGCGGCACTTTTAGTTTTCTGTTGCCGCTGTAAGTTTTTGGCTGCTTGAGCTGCGGGCCGTCCTCACCGTCTACCATTGCTTGCTTGATCGTCAGGATATCACCGTCAAGACACTCCCATGTTAGACCTCTGATCTCCGATGTACGGAGGCCGAGCCAGACGGCCAGAAGGAAAGGCAATTCAAAGCCCGTGCCCTTGCAATCCTCGTGCAGAATTCTAATTTCTTCCATGGTAGGTATTTTGATTTTGGGGGCTTCCTTCTGCGGCAAAGATACACGGAACACCTTATCCGGGCATTCCTCTGCCATTGCCGCCGTAAATAAGCCGTAAGCGTTGCGGACGTACTTAGGGGACTTTTCACGTGCCATCTTATTCACGGCACGCTGCACGCGATCCTGCGTCAACGCGGAGCACTTAACGCTCATCAGCTCCTGGAAAACCACCTTGCGGAGTTTTCTGTACCCGTTGACGGTGGAGGGGGAGAGTATTGCGTCCTTGCTGTCAATGTATCGGTCGATAGCATCACCAACCGTGCGCTCAGACGCATGAGCGGCAGACTTCGCACCGGACTTCAACGCGGCGGCTTCATTCTCCGCTTGCCGTTTGGTAAGGGCTGTGACGGACACGCGCTTTCCGTCTACCATGACACTGACATTCCAGTTGCCAGATGGTAGCAGTTTTGCTTTTGGAATTTTCATTAAATCCCCCTCCAATCAATGTACAAGCACCATGCAGCCAGCAAGACGATAATGACAAACATTATAGCAATCACGCCGTTGCGGATACGCACTCCGCGCCGCATGATCTCGATGGTATCGGCCTTTGCGTCCACATGGCGTTCCAACTCATCGTTCCGAGCTTGCAAGGTTTCCTCGGTCGGCGTCAAGTGTTCTATGATTTCGCACGTCTTATCGATCGAAACGCCGAGAGCTTTACAGATTGCAACAACGGTATAAAAAGATGGAGCTTTCGACAATTTAGAAAAATAGTTCTGCACGGTGGACAGTGGTACGCCGGAAGCGTCGGAAATGTCCTGATAGGTCAATTTCAATTCTTCTTTACGGATTCTGCACACTTCTTGAATGTTCATTTATGCCACCTTAATTTCTCCGATTTTTGCGCCGCGAAGTCGTAAGATGAGGGCTTGTCGAACCGCGTCGAGCGCTGTCTTATTGCAAGGTTTTGGTATTGAAGTAGTTAGGTAAAGCGGAGTATGGTCAAAACAAGCAGCGGCGACCGCTTCCCGCTTGCTGCGAAAAGGCCCCGCCGTTTGTTGCAGAGGGCGGCGGGGCCTTTACTTCGAGATATTGATGCTTGCACCGCTATGTGCAACAATCGACATATAGCCCCGTTACTATAATTACTTGGAGGGACACAAAATGTTGCGTAATGGCGTAAAAAATAATACAATAAGAGAAACGGATATTGAAATAATGCGAGAGAAAGTACTTTATTCCGCGCTATCACTCGCACCAGAAGAAAAAATCCAGCTTCTAAGGTTTATTGAAGGAGGGGTATGCCATGAAAGAGCTAACAAAAGCATGGTACATAGACGCGAAAATGGTTGACGCAGTAAATCGGTGTATGGACGCAATCCACGCGTCCGGGCTTTCTGCCAGCAGCGCGGAATACTTACCCGCCTGTTTAGATCAGGCAATCAAAGCAAGCAATCAGCTTGCTGCGCAAAGCACTCCGTTTCGCGAAACCCATGTGAGGGTAGAAGAAACGAACGGCGGGTACGATGTCACGCCTTGTGAGCTATTATTTGTTCAATAGCTGCCGACGCAATGCCCTTTGATATTGTTTCGATTACCGTCAAAGAAACAGACCCAAGGGAGTGAAGTATTCCTGCCGTTTTCTCCCATTGCGATTTTTCAGCAATTGTCGCTATAAACTCATGTCCCTTTGGTGTGACATAGTAGATAGATGGCAGTTCATTATGACGAAAATTTTCAACTGGGTCAAAGTGAAAATCTGTTGCCAGGTACCCACTTTCGGAAAGCTGGATGATGTGATAAATCAAAGCCCCTGTATCATATTTGTTCAGCGGCGGGATGTGCCGCATGGAATCCACATATAAAACATGGTATCTCGCTGCGGTGCATCTTCCGATTTCTTCCGTTTTGATGTAGGTATGTTCCTCGCAAAAGAGCATCAAATCGCGGACGCAATCAGGGTCAAGTTTCATTTCTTCACCCTCTTGCTTTCCAAAAAATCAATATACCGGTAAATCTCGTCCAGTTCCTCCGCAGACGCGGAGCGAACAAACCGAGAAATTTTCTCATCCGAGCCCTCGCCCTCTGTGGCGGGGGCTCCTTTTATGCCCGGGTCATCCGTTTCGCCACGGAGGTATTCAGGCGTGGTTTTAAGTTCTTTTGCGAGAATTTGCAACGGTTCATCGGCGATATTTGTGTTTTGTTTTTTGGCATCAATTAAATATCTCGACGAGAACCCCATTGCTTCACTAAGAAAGCTTTTCTTTTTCCCGCAAAGATTCACAAGCTCTTGAATTCTATCATATCTTATCAAAACGCACACCTCAATTTGTGGGGTTTCGCCAAAACCCAAAAAATGGGACATCAAGTATTGACTTACCCCACAAAGTGAGGTATCATATAACCATGCCAACCGAAAATGGGTACACAAAAACCAGCCCCCCATAAAAGCGGCTTTTGCAATGTCTTTTGGCGATTTCATTGTAATACGCTTTCCGGGTCGTGTCAAGCGTGATTTCTCACATTCATGAGGTTTCGGCTGGTATTGAAAGGAGGATGCATGATTTGGCATTGAGAGAACTGCGAGAACGTTCCAGCCTGACCCGTGCACAGGTAGCGAAGAAACTAAATGTGGATTTGTCCTGTGTGACGCATTGGGAACTGGGCGACTGGCGACCGGCACGGAAGTACCACAAGAAACTGGCGAGGATGTACGGCGTGACGGTGAACGAACTGTTCGAATCCAGCGATGGGGAATAAAAAATGCCCCGCCCGGTGTAGCAGACCGGGCAGGGCGGCGGAACAAATCTCACCACAAGATATTGTGTCCGTGCTTATTGTAGCACGGAAGAAAGGAAAAGGCAAGATGCTAAAGCCACAACAGTTAACGCGACGGCGAAACGACCTTGAACGAGCCGTGCGCGGCGCGATGGGACGGGCGTTGATTCGCACCGGCAAGGAGCTGGGCGAGGAAATCGGCCTATCGGAAACGCAAATCTGTAATCGAATGGCGGGGCGTTCCCGCTGGACGTTAGAGGAAATTTGGGAGCTTGATCGAGTTTTGCAATTTACGGACGCGGAAAAGCTCATGCTGATCGGAGGCGCGAAATGATCGACACACTGATTTTTGGCTGCATCGCCGCTGCGGTGATCGCGCTCAACGGCTGCGACTTTACGACGGGGCTTGCCGTCATCGGCGCGTGCGCGGTGTGCAAGGCGCTGTATGAGCTGCTGCCGTATATCGACAGGGGGTGCAGACGGTGAGACGTCACGACAAGCGCACGAGAGAGCAGCGCAAGGCCGATGAATCGGCGCTGTTCGCGGCGGCGTGTCTGGGCGCGACGGTCATCTTGATCGTGGTCGCAATCTTAGCCACCAGCGCGCAGGCGGTCGATGCGGAACAGGAAGAAGCACCTATCGTAGAGGAGTATGATCCCGCGTGGGATATTCCCGCGACGGAAAGTGCGGTCTGCAACGACGTTTTTCTCGGTGAGTTTACGCTGACGGCCTATTGCCCCGGACGCTGCTGCTGCGGCAAGTGGGCGAGCGGCCACACCGCGACCGGCACGCTGGCGACCGAGGGGCGCACGATCGCGGTCGACCCGAAGGTTATCCCTTACGGGACGCACGTCCTGCTGATCTGGCCGGACGGCACGCAGCACAGCTATATCGCCGAGGACTGCGGCGGCGGCGTGAACGGCAACCACATCGACGTGTTTTTCAACGACCATCAGGCGGCGCGCGTCTTCGGCGTGCAGAGCGCAATGGTATACATGGAGGTGGAGGAATGATGCACTGCGAATCGTGCGGTGCTGATTTTGAGCACCCGGCTATTTACCGCGAACGAGAAAACCTTGACGGAGAACACGGGTATTACTGGCATGAAACGCTGGTATGCCCCTTCTGCGGTGAGGAATGGATAACGGAGGTAAAAGATGAAGAATGACGGGGTAAGTGAGTACGCGCGCTGCACAGTAGATATTTACTTCCCTAACAAAGAAGTTAAGTGCATGTATTGCCCATTGCTGGAAACGTACTCGCGTAATCAGTGCCGGAGAACCGGCGAATACATCGCAGACACGCGTGGCATCGGCATCTGGTGCCCGCTGAAAATGGAGGAGTTACCTGATGGAGAACCTTGGAATCTATGAAAGCGTGCGGCAAGTCCCGCAGTCCGCACAGCGCGAAATTCAAGCGGGGAGGCTGAAAGGCAAGACCGACATTAACCCCATGTGGCGCATTAAGGCGCTGACGGAGCAGTTCGGCCCTTGCGGTATTGGTTGGAAATATACCATCACCGATAAGCGCCTTGAAAATGGCGCGAACAACGAGGTTTCCGCATTTTTAGACATCGACCTTTACATCAAAGTCGACGGGGAGTGGTCGGACGCGATCCCCGGCACAGGCGGAAGCGCATTTGTCGCCAGTGAACGAAACGGCCTTTACACCTCTGACGAGTGCTTCAAAATGGCGCTGACCGATGCTATCTCCGTTGCCTGCAAGGCGCTCGGTTTTGGCGCCGATGTGTATTGGGCGAAGGACGCGACCAAGTACACACCAAGGCCGGAGAGACAGCAACCAAACGAGGCGGCTGGAAAACCGGTTTGCAAGGACTGCGGCAAGCCCATCTACCCGGTGACGCACGGCGGCAAATCGTATTCCGTTGCAGAGATCGCGGAGAACGCGCGAAAGACCTATAAAGCACCGCTCTGCTGGGCGTGCATGATGGCGAGGAGAAAAGCGAATGAAAGCCCGACTGCATGATCTATCCCTTGCGCGCGATGGTGGGTATTTGCTCACCATCGCTACGCGGGAGAACGTCGGCACACTATACGACGAGCTGCACGAGGTAGACGTGGACGTCGCCATCAAGAAGCACCGCGAGAAGCGGAGCCTCGATGCCAATGCTTACTCATGGGTGTTGCTGGATAAGCTCGCAGAATCCACAGGAACGCCAAAGAGTGAGATTTACCGCCGAGAGGTCAGGGACGTTGGCGGCAACACAGAAACAGTCTGCGTGCGCGAGAAAGCCGTGCAGAAGCTATGCGACGGCTGGAACAAGAATGGTGTCGGCTGGCAGACGGAAGTGATGGACAGCAAAATCGACGGCTGTAAGAACGTGGTGCTGTATTACGGCTCGTCCACCTTTGACACAAAGCAAATGTCACGCCTGATCGACAACATCGTGCAGGATTGCAAGGCGCTGGGCATTGAGACATTGACCCCGCAGCAGCTTGACGCATTGAAGGAGGAATGGGGCAGATGACTAAAAGCATCATGCAGGACAAGCGAGAATGCTATATCTCAGGATTCTCGACGAACCTCGCGCGGCATCACATTTACGGTGGTGGCCGTCGGCAGCTATCCGATATTTGGGGCTGCTGGGTGTGGCTGCGTGCTGACTGGCACAACATGGCCGACTACGGCGTGCACGGGAAAGACGGGCACGAGCTGGATATGCGGCTGAAACGCGAGTGTCAGAAGCGATTTGAAGAGCTTTACGGCCACGATACTTTTATGGCAGTATTCAAGAAAAACTATTTGGAGGAAGAATCATGCTGAACAGAATTTGCATTATGGGGCGCATTACGCGAGATCTGGAACTGCGCCGCACGCAGGACGGTACGGCGGTCACGAGTTTCACCGTCGCCGTCGACGACGATTTTAAGAGCAAAGCAACCGGCGAAAAGAAAACCTATTTCCTCGATGTGGTGGCGTGGCGGCAACAGGCAGAGTTTGCTTGCCAGTATTTGAGCAAGGGCCGCATGGTCGTGGTTGAGGGCAAGCTCACCGTCCGCGACTGGAAGGACAAGGACGGCAACAACCGCCGCAACGCCGAGATTATTTCCGACAATATCTATTTCGGCGACAGCAAGCGCAACGATGCTACCGAGCCGCATTTCACCGTAGAGAGCGCCGCAGGCGACTTTTCGGTGATCAGTGAGGACGACGGCAATCTACCGTTTTAAGGCGGTGCTTAGATGGCAAGAAACTATGCAGCACTCCCCTATGATTATTTAGAGGAGATGGATGCGCTCAACGATGCAGAGTTCGGTCGGCTAACGCGGGCATTGCTGGTTTACAGCATGACGGGAGAGCAGATAGCGCTTTGTGGCAATGAGAGATTCTTTGTCAACCGCATGATGGCGCAGGAAGACCGCTTTAAGGCAAGCTATGACGATATTGCTACAACGAGAAGCGAAGCTGGCAAGGCTGGGGCTGCCGCAAGATGGCAAAATGGCAAACGCATTTTTGCTAATGGCAAAAATAGCAAAGCCATGTTTGCCAATGGCAAAAATGGCAATACCGAAACCAAAACCGATACCAATACCGAAACCAATATCCAGCTATCTAACGATAGCAAGGGAGAATATTGCGCTGCGCCGCAAGCGGCTGACGCGCCGCCGGTGATTTCCTTGCCGCTGAATGACGGGACTTTTTTCGACGTGTCGGAGAACGACAGGGCCAAATGGTCGCAGCTCTATCCGAACGTTGACGTCCTACAGCAGCTTAGGAACATGGCGGGATGGTGCGACGCAAACCCGGCAAAGCGCAAAACACGAGGGGGGATTAAGCGGTTTATCACCTCGTGGCTTGCCAGGGAGCAGGACAAGGGCGGCAAAGCGCCGCAAAATAAGCCGTTTGTCTACGACTACGGCAACACGGAGGGAAGCCTATGAACGTTGACGCATTGATCGACAGCATCGCGAAAAAGGCCGAGCCTGTTCGTGATCTGGTCGATTACGAGAAAGACGGGCTGCTGTACTGCGGCCATTGCAACACGCCGAAGCAGTGCCGCATCCCCATCGGCGGGAATGTCCGCCTTGTCGGGTGCCAGTGTGCTTGCGCGGCGCGAGAGTACGAGGCCGAGAAAAAAGCTCGCGCTGACCGTGAGAAGCGACTACGCATCGAAACGCTGCGTGCTGACGGAATCCGCGACAAGAGCCTGACGGCGTGCCGGTTCGACAAGGCGACGATGAGTGACGAGATCGTCAAATGCAAACGCTATGCCGACGCATGGGACGATATGCGGCGCGAGAACAATGGGCTTCTGCTGTGGGGCAACACCGGCAACGGGAAGACCTTCGCGGCGGCGTGTATCGCCAACGAGCTGATTGACCGCGGGATCCCGGCGATGATTACGAGCTTCCCGCGAATCCTCAACGCGGGATACGACAAGAAAGAAATCGTCGAGCAGGTGCACTATTACCCGCTGATGGTGATCGATGATCTCGGCGCAGAGCGCAGCAGTGAGTACGCAATGGAGACGGTTTACACGGTCATTGATGAGCGATACAAGGCCAAGAAGCCGCTGATCGTCACCACAAACCTGACGCTTGACGAGCTGTGCAGGCCGAAAGACATGGCCTATCAGCGCATCTATGACCGCATCCTCGAGATGTGCACGCCACTGGTATTCAAGGGCGATAGCATGAGACGCGACAAGGCAAATCAGCGCATGAGGCACGTCAAATCGGTGTTGGCAGGCGGTGCGCCGTGAGCGGGTATCGCGGGGGCATTTTCAAGTGCCCGTTTTACTCGCGGGACTACCGCGACTATCTCAACTGCGAGGGCGCACAAGTCAAGCTACCAAAAGAAGAGCTGGACGAATATACGCGGCGCTACTGCGCCAACGAAGAATGGCGGCGCTGCCCGATCGCTCGGGCGCTGACGCTGCACTACGAAAGGACGGAGAACCGATGAGCGAAAGAAACAGAGACAAGGTAAAACGGCTTGAGCACGAGCTCGGAAGATATCAGAAAAAAGTCGGCGAGCTGATGAAAGCAAATGCGAAGCTGCGCGAGGATATGAAGGGACTGAACCAGCTGCGCATGGCGTTCGATGCTTGGATTATCCAGATCGCGCTTTCCTACGGCGAGGCAGTGAAGGACCCCGACACGGGAGAAGATCTCCCACGCATGAAGGCGCTCCACCTCGAAAGGCCGAAGGTGAACCCGCTGCTTGGGCAATACGAGATTCACCAGCGCGTCGATGAGAAGAACGTGATGCATATTGCGGTCGGCCTGCGGGATGATCCGTGCGATCACAATGGCGCAAAGGAGGCAGAGGAATGAGACTGGCTATCATGGACACCAACGCGTTCAACACGATTATCGCCGCCGTAAAGGGCGCGGTATCAGCGAGCATCAGTAGGCCGATGTACAAGAATATCCGGCTGGAATTTCGCAAGAAGAACAAGGCAGTTACGGCTATCGCCACAGACGGCGTCCGGCTTTTCGTGGAGCACGCGACCTGCTGCGAGGTCGAAGAGGATTTCGATTGCTACATCAAGCCGAGTATCCGCCTGCCACGCGGCAACTCCATGCGCTTGGAGCTGAAAGAACGGGACAAGACGGAAAGCGTGGTTGAGATCGAATGTCTCGGCTGCATCTTCGGTTTTGTTCAGCCGGTTGGAGCGTTTCTGGATTGGGAAAAAGTCCTGCCCAATGAACCGACATTCCGTATCGGCGTGAATGCCGAGTATCTTCTCTCGACGTTGCAGGCGGCAAAGGCCAGCGTCGGCGGTGCCTTCAAGCAGCCTGCTATTCTGGAATTCCGTGGGCCACTTGGGCCCATTACGATCAAGACCAACCACGAGGACGTCAAAATGGTCCTGCCAGTGCGAATCAGGGAGGCCGACGATGGCGCTGACATCAGCTGACCTCGCGAGGCTGGGGCCGCAGGCGCAGAAGCAGGTGCTTGACAAACTGGTGGGCGAACAGAAGTCGAAGAAAAGCAAGTACGGCAACCGCAAGGTTGTGCGCGACGGCATCAAGTTTGATTCCGAGCGCGAGGCGGCGCGGTTCGGCGAGCTGAAAGTGCTGCGCGCGATGGGCAAGATTCGCGATTTACGGTTGCAAGCGAATTTTACGCTCGTTGAGGGATACACGACCATCGAGGGCGAGAGAATCAAGCCGATGGTCTATCGCGCGGATTTTACCTACGAGCGGGCGACCGAGCCGGACTGCAACGGCACGGTGCACTGGCTGTGCGAGGTCGAGGACGCAAAGGGCGCGAAAACGAAGGATTACTTGCTGAAAAAGAAACTGATGCAGGACAAGTACGGCATCACGATTCGCGAGGTGTGAGATGAGCTTTGAGCATTGCCACTTCTGCAAGCCGCCTGTGAGGCACGCGGGCTGTCACAGTGATTGCCCGTACTACGCGGCGGATATCGCAAAGCACCGAGCTGTCCGGAAGGAAGAGCAGCGGGAAGCGCAGGAGAAAGACGATTACTTGAGCGCGCGCCATTTCAAGACGCGGCGCTATCAACGGCTGAAATGAGGGAGCAAGAAAAGATGTTGACAGAAAAAGAGCTGGGCGAACGGCTCAAAAACGTTCGAAAAATGCGAAATATCAGCCAGTTTCGGTTGGCCGATATGATGGGCACAGAACAGTCATTCATTGCCAAACTCGAAAAGGGCGCGAGCTATCCGAAGGTGTCGACGCTGTATAGATACGCCGAATGCGTTGGCTTGACGTTAAGCGATATTCTGGCGGAATCTCCCCCGGCGAAAAAAGGCATGCTGTCGCCGGAAGAGATCGGCGAGAACATCAAGAAATGGAGTGCGCTGCGGGGCATGAGTATCAAGGGGCTTGCAGAAAAGGCGGGATTATCGCGCAGTAGCATCTTAAACCTCAGAGAGGAACGATGCATCAGCTACATGCCGACGTATCAGTACATTGCCGAAGCGCTGGGCGTGACCGTCGGGACGCTACTCGGGGAGACGGGCGGTGTGGAATGATGAAAGCTGTGCCATTTAAGACGGTGGCGTATCCGCAGCTTAAGGAAGCCTTGCAGTCATCTGGCATGACACCGCCGGAGTTGAGCAAGAAGATCGGCGTCTCCCCGCTCTGCGTGTGGCGATGGACAACGGGGAAGAACGAATTCAGCATCGGCGTTATCAAGGCAATCCTTGCTGCGACGGGGCTGACATTTGAAGAGGCTTTCGGGGAGGTGCACACATGAGCAAAATCGTGAGACCGAAAACGCCGTTTGAGTTCTGCGCTTATCCGGTGCTCAAGGAGGCGCTGGAAAAGACGAACTATAACCAAACAGAACTTGCACAATCCCTCGGTACGTCGCAGTTTACGGTGTCGGCGTGGGTGCGCGGCGACCGCGATACAACGGTGCGGCTGCTGCTCGCGCTGGAAGACCTGACCGGGAAGCCGTTCCGCGAGTTATTCGGGGAATGTGAGGGGCGCCGTGGAAGGGTATAGCAATCAGCCGATTCCGAAAGAGGCGGCAAAGAAACTGTTAGCTCTCGATTTGGAAGACAAAGAAATTCTAACCTACGAAAAGCTCGACCAGTGGTACACCGCGTGGGACGGGAAGTGCTACGTGTCCTTTTCCGGCGGCAAGGATAGCACCGTGCTTGCCTATCTGGCGGCAAGATATCTGTCATCGTTTCGCACGCCGAAGTGGCCGCTGAATCTGGTATTTGTCAACACGGGGCTGGAATACCCGGAGATACAGAAGTTCGTGAATGAGTACGCCGTGTGGCTGCGGAGGGAGTTTCCCCGCGTGACCGTCAACCTACACCGTCTACGTCCGAAGATGAACATCCGGCAGGTGGTGACGAAGTACGGGTACAGCATCGTAGGAAAGGATGTGGCGCACCGGATAGAAACAGCGCGGCGTTCACCAGATAGCCGAAGTATGAAGCTATTGCGTGGGGAAGTCTTACGTGCCGATGGGGAAAAGAGCATGTACAACTGTGAAAAGTGGGGGTATTTGCTTTCGGCTCCATTTCTCATATCAGACAAGTGTTGTGGAATTATGAAAAAGTCCCCATCAAAGAGCTATGAGCACCGAGCGGATGTCAAGCCCACGACGGCAACAATGGCGGAGGAAAGTCTTCTGCGGATGCAAAAATGGCGCGAAACCGGCTGCAACGCCTTTGACGGCAAGCGCCCAATGAGCAAGCCTATGAGCTTCTGGACAGAACAAGATGTACTGCATTATCTGCAGGGCGAAAACATCCCGTATTGCAGCGTATACGGGGACATCGTGTCAAGCGACGGGGAAAATGATTATCCGTCAACGCTAATCGAAAAGCCGCTGCATTGCACGGGCTGCCAACGCACGGGCTGTATGTTCTGCGCATTTGGCGCGCATCTCGAAAAGGGCGAAAACCGCTTCGAGCGCATGAAGCGCACGCACCCGAAGCACTACGACTTCTGCATCGGCGGTGGGGCTTACGATCCTGCTGACGGGATGTGGAAGCCAAGCGAAAAGGGCCTCGGCTATGGCCGAGTGCTGGATTATATCGGAGTGGGGTATTGAGATGAAGTGTTTAGAGCTTTTTGCGGGGACGCGAAGCATCGGAAAGGCATTCGAGCGGCGCGGGCATGAGGTGTATTCCATCGAGTGGGATAAGGGCTTCGACCATATTGATTGGTATGCAGATATCATGACCGTCACGGCGCAGGACATTTTAGAGCGCTTTGGCCGCCCTGATGTCATCTGGGCGAGCCCGGACTGTGCGACATTTTCCATCGCCGCAATATCGCATCACCGGCGCAAAAATCCAGAGACGGGGAATTTGGATCCAATAAGCGAGTATGCAAAGTTCTGCGATGCAGTTGACCAGCACGTTTTACGTCTGATTTTAGCCCTATCTCCTATGTACTGGTTCATCGAGAACCCGAGGGGAGGCATGCGCAAAATGACGTGGATGCAGGGATTGCCCAGATACACCGTTACATATTGCCAATACGGCGATAGCAGAATGAAACCAACCGATATCTGGACGAATCACCCGAATCCAGGATTTAAGCCGCCGTGTCACAATGGAGACCCGTGCCATGTAGCCGCGCCGCGAGGGGCAAAGACGGGCACGCAGGGGCTTGCCGGGAGCCGGGAGCGGTCAGTTATCCCGGAGGCCCTGTGTGAGCACATCGTAGATATCTGCGAGGGGGGGGAGTGGAATGTCACAATCTGTTAAAGCACCATTTAAGTTTTCGTATACGCAGCCGTCATTAGATTGGTTTGAGACTATCAACGTAGAAATCAAGCCAGACGACTACTATTACTTTAAGCTCCAGCGGAGATATGGCCCTGACTGGTGGCTTATCGGACAAAATCCGCCACCAGAAAATTCTACACGGTGCGAATGGTCGGAAACAGCGCTCGGGAGAATTTCCTGCCGTGACATTGCAAAGTTTGTTGAGTGGGCGAGAATTGACGGCGGCGGAAGCAAAATTGTTGAAATCTCGACAATTAGCGGCTCTTTCGACCTTCTCCACGAAATTAAAGAGCTTTTGATTAACCCCGGTATCGCCAGAGCAATGGCGGAGCAATGGGGAGGAGACATTAGTGAGGTATTGACAATGAGCATCGGAGAACCATTTAGCTGGAAGCCTGCCGCATTTGAGGGCAGCAACGGCATTATGAGCGTGACTACGAAAGAGACGACTGCGCATGGGCGCGTCGTCTACATCAACGAGGCGCACCGCTACTTTACGGCGGAGGCGGATATCAATGGGAATAAGCTCAGAGAGAGCTTTAAATTTTAACAAAAATCAGGAGGAATTTCATCATGAACAACAAACAGGACTATATCGTTCGCTGTGACCGCGCGGGTGTGTTTTTCGGCAAGATTAAGGAGCGAAACGGCTCCGAGGTCACCATGACCGAGGTTCGCAAGTTGTGGAACTGGGACGGAGCGTGTGCCGTGGAGCAGTTGGCGCAGGACGGCACGAAAGCACCGGGCAACTGCCGTTTTACCGTGACGATCCCCGAAATGACCGTGCTGGGCGCGATCCAGATTATCCCGTGCACGGATACGGCATCGGTATCGCTCCGCGGCGTAAAGGAGTGGAAGAGATGACGCTTGATGATAAGGTCAAGGCATTCCTGTCAGTGAACTCCGGCTACGGCTCCGGCTCCGGCTCCGGCTACGGCTCCGGCTCCGGCGACGGCTACGGCTACGGCTACGGCGACGGCTCCGGCTACGGCTACGGCTACGGCTCCGGCTCCGGCTACGGCTCCGGCTACGGCTACGGCTACGGCTACGGCGACGGCTCCGGCTACGGCTACGGCTACGGCTCCGGCTCCGGCTACGGCTCCGGCGACGGCTACGGCGACGGCGACGGCTCCGGCTACGGCTACGGCTCCGGCAACGGCTCCGGCGACGGCTACGGCTACGGCTACGGCTCCGGCTCCGGCAACGGCTACGGCTACGGCGACGGCTACGGCGACGGCGACGGCGACGGCTCCGGCTCCGGTATTAAACGCTTCAACCGGGAGCCAGTTTATCGAATTGACGGCGTGAATACGCTGATTCGTTCCGTGCGCGGCAACACTGCGCACGGGGCAATCGTGACCAATGATTTGACGCTTGCACCGTGCTACATCGTCAAGCAGGACGGGGTTTTTGCGCACGGTGAAACGCTGCGCGAGGCAATGGAGGCGCTGCGAGACAAGCTTTTCGAGGATATGCCGGAAGACGAACGCATCGACACGTTTCTGCGCGAAACAGATTGCAAGAAAGCATACCCGACACAGTATTTTTACGATTGGCACCACCGTTTGACCGGCTCATGTGACATGGGGCGAAAGCAGTTCGCCCATGACCACGGCGTTGACCTCGAGCACGGCATGATGACGCTTACGGAGTTTTTGGAGATGACGAAGGACGCTTACGGTGGCGATGCGATTCGGAAAGTGATCGATCTGGTGGGTGCAAAGACTGCCGCACTGCGGGAAGTACAAACAAGCACACGAGGGCGCCTGTGACGGGTGCAGATGGAGGGAAATGTGATGGAACGTCTGACAAAACGCGGCACCGATGGACAGGCAATGATGGACTGTGAGAAGTGCAAAGCGGATTGGACGGGTAAGCATGGCAAGCCGATGGCTGACTGCACCGCGCTGTACTGCCGCAATCGCCTCAAGGATCGCCTCGCCGCCTACGAGGACAGAGAGTGTGCGCCGGAGGAAGTTCTACCGAAGGACAAGGCAGACGAGATCGCGTTGAAGCTCATGCGCCTTGCTGATTTGGAAAGCCTTTGCAGCTATACCCGCCTGCGCGAGCTGGCCGAGGCCGACAAGGACGGTCGGCTGGTGGTTCTGCCGTGCAAGGTGGGAGATACGGTGTATCGGCTATTTGCAGGGAATCCCGACAACCCTGTGATTGCAACGCTCAAAATAAACACCGTGGCCGAAGCGGTAAAGCTTATTGGCAAAATGGGGATGCACAAATACATCGGGACATTCCTGACCCGCGAGGAGGCGGAGAAAGCATTGGAGGCGATGAAATAGTGGATTGCTTTAATTATTCATGCCCTTTTCGAGAAAACACGTCAAGTAGTTGCAATAGGTGTGAGTGTGTAGCCTGTCAAAACAGAAGTGAGGCTGTGACATATATTGCAAGCAACCGCACATTGACAGAGGCGGATATAAAAGCATTGGAGGCGATGAAGGATGAGTAAGGCTGTTATGCTGAGCATCCGCCCAAAGTGGTGCGAAAAGATCGCCAGCGGTAAAAAGACTATCGAAGTCAGAAAAACTAAGACGAAGTTGGAAACGCCGTTCAAGGCGTACATCTATTGTACGATGCCTGACACAAGGGACCCGCACAACATTCTTGAGCTGCACGGCGCAGACGGGAAAATCCGCAAGGCTAACGGCAAGGTCATTGGCGAGTTCACCTGTGACCGGATTTATGAGCTTGCACCCCTCAACCATGCGCCGGATGACGTAGAAAAGCAAGCCTGCCTGACGCGGGAAGAAATTGTGGACTATCTAAAGGGAACCGGCTACGGCTGGCACATCTCCAATCTGAAGATCTACGACAAGCCGCGAGAGTTGAACGAGTTCCGCCGATCGTGCCCAAACAGTTGGTATTGTGAAAGCTGCGCCATGTACTGGGAAAACAACGGCACTTGCGGAAGCGCGAGTTTACAAATCAAGCGTCCGCCGCAGAGCTGGTGCTATGTGGAGGAGGTACGCGATGAACATTGCTGAAAATGTTGATTGTATGAAGGCGATGAAGAAGCTGCCGGACAAGGCTTTTGACCTCGCTGTGGTCGATCCGCCGTATTTTAGCGGGCCGGAGCGGCGCGGATATTATGGCTGCAAGGTCAGCAAAATCGGCGTGCACAGAGACTACCACATATCGCCGAAGTGGGACATTCCGACATGTGAATATTTCGATGAGCTGGAACGGGTCGCAAAGCGTTATATCGTTTGGGGCTGCAACTATTTCGACTATCACTTTGCGCCGGGGCGCATTGTTTGGGACAAGTGCAACGAGGGCAGCTCTTTTAGCGATTGCGAGATCGCAGCTACAAACTGCCATGACAGCGTGCGGCTTTTCCGCTACATGTGGAATGGCATGATGCAGGGCAAAAGCATCGCAGAGGGGTTTATCCAGCAAGGGAATAAGGCGCTGAACGAGCAGCGCATTCATCCGACGCAGAAGCCTGTGGCGCTTTACGTGTGGTTGCTTCAGAAGTACGCCAAGCCCGGAGACAAGATACTCGATACACACCTCGGCAGCGGAAGCAGCCGCATCGCTGCATTGGAGCTTGGACTCGATTTTGTGGGGTACGAAATTGACGAGCACTACTACGAAGCGCAGGAAAGGCGCTTTGAGGAATGCATCTTACAAGGGAGTTTGTTTTTTTGCGGGAGGTGGCGTGCGATGAAACGTGAGCGGTGACGATTTTTGCAGCTACGGCGAGCCGAAGGAGGGGGCACATGCTGACGATCACGATTAAAGCCAACGTCCCCGCCGCTGACGCGCAGGGCATCAAGGAGCGTATCGCGATGGACCTTGAGCGCTACGGCGACTGCAAGGTCGTGAGCATCGTAAGCGACCGGGGGCGGGAAGAACAGCTACGAATGAAATAACGCCTGCGGGCGAAAAAGAAAGGAAACAGAACCATGAAACAGTACATCGGAACGAAACTTATCGAGGCGGAAAAGGCGTATCGCGTGGACGGCAAGGTCGTTACGCTCGCGGAGAACAAAGTACCGTGCGGCTACAAGGTTGAGCGCGGCTACAAGGTGCGCTATGCGGACGGGTACGAGAGCTTCAGCCCGCAGGGGGTCTTCGAGAGCGCCTGTCTGCCGCTCGAGGTGAACGGCATGCTCAAGACCGCGGCGCCGAGCATCAGCGCGGAGATGGTCGAGCGATTCATCGACCACCACGAAACCGTGACGATGGGCGGCAAGAGCGACGAGGAGATCGAGAGCGAGCGCGAGGATTTGATCGCGATTGCGAAGGCCGTGTACGCAGGGCGCGGCGAGGTCGAGGTCATCGACAGCTTTTTCAAGGGCGGGCTCGATGTTCCGGCCGGCGCAAAAGCGCCGCTTTACTATCTGAGCAAGTCACTCGAGCTGCTGGCGACGGCGGATGTGGCGATCTTTGCCGAAGACTGGCGGGAGGCGCGCGGCTGCCGCATCGAGCACGAGTGCGCGGACGGGTACGGCGTTGCAAGGATCGAGCCTCCTGAGGAGGGCTGAGCGATGCAGAAGATCAACATTAAAAAGGTCACGAAGGAGCAGATGCTCAAGATGCTCGAGGAAGCGGCGGAAAAGCAGGAAGCGGCGGAAGCCGAGGCGGCGGCACATTTTAAGGACGGCGTAAAACTGGCCGAGGAAAATGAAAAGCTGCGTGGAGAGATCGGCGCGCTGACGGAAAAGCTCACCCAGATGCACGGCGAGGCCATCACCCGCGAGAACGTGATCGCAAAGCAGAAAGCAGACGCGGACTGCCTGCGAAACAATCTCGATGACACCGAGGCGGCGCTTGGGCGGGCGAATACGCTTTGTGCACAGTTTCAATCTAACTTTACACTCGCATCGGAGACCTGTTACAATGCAACGCAGCGCGCCGATTACGCAGAATCCCACCCGTGGCGCAATCTGTGGGCATGGGTTAAGAGAAAGATAGGTGGCGAGAGGAATGAGCACGTTTCCTGACCGCCTACGGAGGTTACGCGAACGCCAGCAGTTAAAGCGCTGCGTGCTGTCCGAGCTGTGCGGGCTGAATCGGAACACCATCAAGCGGTATGAGATGGGGACGCAAAAACCGTCAATGGACGCACTGATGAGCATTGCCGACTATTTTGGCGTGTCGATTGATTACCTGCTCGGGCGGTCGGACTACCCGAAAAGTTTATAAAAAATATTTTGCAAAACTCACTTATAAGTGAGTCAGGGTGTTGCAATCATGGGAAAATTGAGCCGCAGAGGTGTAAAAGCCTTTGCGGTTCTCTCATTTATGGCGTTTACCTCCTGCGCCATAGCGGGGGCGGTGCTTTTCATCTTTTTCACGCCGCGCCCGCACCATGCCGCACGCGCGATGCAGCCCACGATCAGGGCCGAGAGGTCGCACCTCTCATGCGGCACAGAACCCCGTGCACCTCTCAACGATGTGTCCCAGCGGGGACATACGCAGACGTAGCTCAATCGGTAGAGCACCGCGCCAGGAGGTAAATGCAGGTTCAAACCCTGCCGTCTGCGCCAAAAGAGGAGAGCCGCTGCCTTTGGCAATGGGAAAAGCCCGCCTGAAAGTGCGGCAATACTGGTTCGCGCGAGCATGGGGTGAGCGATTAAATCAGGCCAAATCGGCGACAACACCGGGCGAGCCTGAGCCAGTAAGTGTATGCCCTTCGGGGCGGGTAAAGTCTGCTATGTAAGGCCAAGGGGCGGGGGCTGGTAGCAAAAAAATAATTTGACAACGCTTATCGGCGTATCAAAGCGGTAATAAACTGTAACGGGCGGATGGAATTAGACCGCAGCACGACAGCAATTAACGCAAGGAATGTAAGCAGAAGCAAAGCAAATGTAAGTAATTGCAAGCAAAATGTTTACATCGCATAGCTCAGAGAGAGAAAAGAAAAGCCCCCTTGTCTCCCCCTCTCTTCTTCTCCCCCTTGCAACCCCCGTATTATCTTACCCCCTATAATCCCCCAAAAGAAAAGAGAGAGAGCGACATTTTGCGCGCGAGAGCGACGAGGTGATAACATGGCTGCGCGTCTGACAGACCGGCAGAAAAAGAAAATACTGGCGGACTATGTGCAGACGAACAACTATTGCGCCACAGCGAAAATCAACGGCGTGTCCGCAACGACGGTCAAGAACCTTGTGCGGGCGAATGCCGACATTGTGGAAAAGTGTGAGCAAAAAAAGGAAGAGAACACCGCCGATGTAATGGAGTACATGAACGACCACAAAGACCTTGTGTGTTCGTTCATCGGCAAGGGGCTTGAGATGCTCAACGACCCGGAGAAGCTGGCGGCGGCGAACCTTAGCCAGATCACAACGGCGATGGGTACACTGATCGACAAGTGGGCGATGATTGGCGGCAGCCCTGCCGACACGGTAAAGGAAGACGCGCTCAGTCAGAGCCTAAAGGAAATGGCAAAGGAGCTTGAGAGCGATGATTAGCCCGAAGCAAGCAAAAATCCTCGCTTTCCCCTATTCCAAGTATGACGCGCTGATCTGTGACGGCGCTGTGCGTTCCGGCAAGACCTCCATCATGATGTGGGCGTTTGTCCGTTGGGCGATGGAGAATTTCAGCGGCCAGCGCTTCGGCGTGTGTGGACGCACGGTGGATAGCTGCACCAAGAACATCATCGTTCCATTTACGGCGATGAGCCTTGCGAAGGAGCGCTATATCATTCGTTGGCGGCGTGGCGATAAGGTGATGGAAGTGCGGCGCGGAGCCGTGACGAATTACTTTGAGGTGTTCGGCGGTAAGGACGAGGCCAGCTATACGCTGATACAGGGACGCACGCTGGCGGGCGTGCTGCTGGACGAGGTTGTGCTGATGCCGCGTTCGTTCGTGGAACAGGCGCTTGCTCGTTGCTCTGTGGACGGTGCGAAGCTGTGGTTCTCTTGTAACCCCGGCAGCCCGCATCACTGGTTCTATCAGGAGTGGATTAAGCGCCACCGCGAACGGAATACGCTATATCTGCACTTCGAGATGACTGACAACCCTGGGTTGAGTGCAAGAACGCTCGAGCGCTACGCGAATATGTACGCCGGTATCTTTTATGACCGATATGTTCGCGGTTTGTGGGTGGCGGCAGAGGGTGTTGTCTACAAAGACTTTGCAAACAACACCGAAAAGTATTTGATTGATGATCCTTTGAAATGGGCAGAGGAACAGGAGACAAAATTCTCGGTTATTTCCATCGGCGTTGACTTCGGCGGAACGAAATCCGCGACAAAGTTTCAGGCGACCGGGATTACAAAAGACTATCGTGTGGTCGCGCTGGAAGAAGAATACATCAAGAATGAAGAGATTGACCCTGACGCGCTGAATAATCGCTTTGCTACTTTTGCCAAGATGGTGACGGTAAAGTACGGATACAGCCAGACGCGAGCAGATAGCGCGGAAACGGTGCTGATTCGCGGGTTGGATCATACTGCGCAAAAAATGCACCTCGGGACGCAGGTCAAGAACGCAATGAAACTGCAAATCACAGATAGAATCCGGCTTGTTGTTTTGCTAATGAAACAAGGGCGTTTCAAGGTTTCACGGAGCTGCCCGCACCTGATCGATGCGTTGCAAACTGCGATTTATGATCCTGATAAGTTCGAGGACGAGCGACTGGATGATGGCACATCCGACATTGATAGTTTGGACGCATTTGAGTACAGCATTGAGCCTTATTACAAAGACCTGGAGCGTGCCGGTCACATGATGGGACGGTGAAAGAGTGAATATCCGCAGAGCATTAAAAGAATTAGGCTTTGATACGGTCGATAGTAAGTTTTACTCGCTGATCGATGTATGGAAATCGTGGTATGACGGCGAAGTGAAAGATTTCCACAGTTATACGGTGTGGAACGGAATCGAAGAGTTGGAATGTCATAGATATTCCGTCAATATGGGCAAGAAAGTCTGTGAGGACTGGGCAAACCTGTTGATGAATGAGCGCGTAAACATCACGCTTGAGGGAAAGAGAGAACAGGAGTTTGTAGACGCAATCCTCGCTAATAATAACTGGGAAGTCAAAGCAAACGAATCTCAGGAGCGTAAGGCGGCGGTAGGCACGATTGCCTATGTCCCCATTGTGGAAGAGATGGGAGTTGACCCAGATACCGCAGAGGTTAAAGACACTGGTAAAATCCATATCAACTACGTCACGGCTGCAAACATCTACCCGCTGACATGGGACAACGGCGTTATCCGCGAGTGTGCGTTTGTATCGAGAAAAAGAGTTGATGATAGGGAGTACACCTACATTCAGGTGCATCGTTTGAACGGCGGCGAGTACGACATTGAAAACCATTTGTATGATGCAGATGAAGTCCCGCTGACAAGCGTAAGAGGATTTGAGACAATCCCGCCTGTCGTTCATACAGGCAGCGACAAGCCGCAGTTTGTCATTGACCGTTTGAATATTGCGAATTCTGACGAAGAAAACCCGATGGGCGTTGCAGTGTTTGCTTATGCCATCGACCAGCTCAAGAGCATTGATATTACATACGACAGCTATGTTAATGAGTTCGTTCTCGGTAAAAAACGCATCGTGGTGCAGCCGGAAGCGACTAAAGACATCAACGGTAGACCTGTCTTTGATAAGCGTGAAACAGTTTACTATGTTATGCCGGAAGATCGCGCGGCGGATGGGAACATCTTGCAGCAGGTCGATATGACGCTGCGCACGGCTGAGTTTAACACCGGCATGCAAGATATGCTCAACGTGCTATCGAACAAATGCGGATTTGGAGAGAATCATTATAAATTCGACCAGACGAGCATCGCAACGGCCACGCAGGTTATCAGCGAAAACAGCACCATGTTTAATACAATCCGAAAGCATGAAATTATTTTGCGGGAAGCAATTACTAATTTGTGCCGGACGCTGCTTCGTATGGGAAACCGTTACATGGGCGCGGAACTTGATGAAAATATTGAAATCAGCATTGATTTCGATGACAGCATCATCGAAGACAAGCAGGCCGATTTTAATCGCGACAAAATTATGTTAGATTCTGGCATTATAAACGATTGGGAGTTCCGCATGCGTTGGATGAACGAGGACGAGGCGACCGCAAAGGCGGCGCTGCCCAAGATGCAGGACATGACAAAAGAACCGGAAGAAGAAATCGAATGAGGTGACGGCGTATGCGTCCTTACCCTTTTAGCCCAGCCTTACTTGACGCACTCCCGGAAGAACTGGCAGAGCTGTTCCGGTCTCTTGAAGATACGCTGCTTGACGAGATATGCAGCCGCTTGAAGATGGCAGACCAGCTCAACGAGGTTACTGTACAGGATATTAGGGCGCTGCGTTCACACGGCATTGAACTAAAGGACATTGAAAAGGCAATCCGCAAGACCACTGGCATCAGCGAAAAGAAGCTGAAAGAGCTGCTGGACGATGTGGTAGAACGAAACCAGAAGTATTACACCGACCTTATCGACCTTGCCCATATAACGCAGCCGGAAACGCTGGTGAGCATTGAGGACACATGGGCAATATACGAGCAGACGAAGCAGACCATGCGCAACCTTACGCGGTCTATGGGGTTTCTGGTGGACGCTGGGCGGACGATGCTGCCGCCTGCGAAAGCTTATCAATGGTGCTGTGATTCGGCAGTCATGCAAATCCAAAGCGGCGCTATCAGCTATAATCAGGCTATCAAATCGGCGGTGCGTCAGTTGGCGCAAAGCGGTTTGAAAGTCGTAGATTATGAGAGCGGCCACCGTGATCAGATCGATGTTGCTGCCCGCCGCGCGGTTATGACCGGAGTAAATCAAATCTGCGCAAAGTATACGGAGCAGTCGGCAGAATATCTTGAGACCCCATATTTTGAGGTTTCTGCACATTCTGGCGCTCGCGATAAGCCGGGGCCGTCTCCGTGGTCATCGCATAAAGATTGGCAAGGCAAAGTATACAGCATCCGCGCGGGCGATATTTACCCGAACATCTACGAGGTCTGCGGTCTTGGCGCTGTCGATGGGCTGGAAGGAGCCAACTGTCGGCACAGGCGGTTCCCGTGGGTAGAGGGTGTGTCAGAGCGCACCTATACCGACAAACAGCTTGAGCATATCGACAATGGGCTTGGCTGCACCTTTGATGGAAAGGCCTACACCGCATACGAAGCGACGCAGATGCAACGGCGCGTTGAACGAGAGGTGCGCAAGCTAAAGCGCGAGAAAGCCGCTTATAGGGCCGCAGGATTGAAGGGAGATGCGATGGCATTAAATACACGCCTGCACCGCTTGAGCACCAAATATAAGGCGTTTAGCGCGGCGGCGGGGCTGCCGGAGCAGCCAGAGAGGATGAAGGTGCTGTATTGAACTTCGACGAAGCCATCAAAACCGTGCAAGCCATTCTAAAGCGCGGCAACGATGCAGAGATACGTCGAAAAGGCGATGGGTATATCGTCTTGGAGGTCAAAAAGACAATCAAATACACTTCCGCGTAATTGGGCGCGGGAAAGGGCAATAGGAGCCAAACAGTACGCAGATTTTGCGTGTTGTTTGGCTCTTTTCTTTTAGGTAAACACCGCGAGGTACAGCGGTTTTTATACAACGTTCGCCCCCGAAGAATTGGGGCCAAAGAAAAGGAGAACGAACAATGGCGAAATTTACCAGAGCAGAAATCAGAAATATTCTCGGCGACGCTTGCACCGAAGAGATCGAAAATCGCTTGGTTGCGCTGCATCTGGGCGTGGTCGACCCCCTCAAGGACGATCTCACGAAGTACAAGGCGGACGCGGAGAAGCTGTCCGGCGTTCAGAAGCAGTTGGATGACCTAAAGGCGGCAGGCGACGGCGGTTACAAGGAGAAGTACGAGAAGGAACACTCGGCCTTTGAAGCCTTTAAGACCGACATCACCGCAAAGGAAAGCAAGGCGGCAAAGGAAAAAGCCGTGCGTGCTTACTTTGAGAGCAAAAACATCACAGGCGCGAATCTCGACCTTGCCATGCGTGGTTGCGGCGAGGAAATGGCCGCATTGGAGCTGGACGGCGAGAAGATCAAGGACACCAAGTCCCTCGATGCACTCGTAGACGGCACTTACAAGGGGCTTGTCTCCAAGCAGACCGTTCGCGTCGACACTGGCGCGCGCTTTAACGGCGGCGGGAAGCCGATGACAAAGGACGAGATCATGCAAATCACTGACAGAGCGGAGCGGCGCGCTGCAATCGCCGCAAATATGGATTTGTTTAGAAAGGAAGAATAAAAATGGCTGCTGATCCTAAGCTCATTAACAAAGCTGACCTCGCGCGTGTGCGCGAAATCGAATTTGCCGAAATGTTCGGCTATTCCATCAAGAAGCTGATGGAGGCTCTGGGCGTTACCCGAAAGATTTCCAAGCAGGCGGGCACTGTGCTCAAGAGCTACAAGGCCACTGGCACGCTGGAGAGCGGCGCTGTTGCTGAGGGCGAGACCATTCCCCTCAGCAAGTACAAGACCGAAGCCGTGAACTACAAGGAGATCACGCTCAAGAAGTGGCGCAAGGCCACCTCTGCCGAGGCAATCACTGACCGCGGCTACGATCAGGCAGTAGAGATGACCACCGACGAAATGCTCAAGGACGTGCAGAAGGGTATCCGCAAAGACTTTTTCGGCTTCCTCGCAACCGGCACGGGCACGGCATCCGGCGTGACCTTCCAGGCGACCTTGGCTCAGGCATGGGGCCAGCTGCAGGTGCTGTTTGAAGATGACGAAATCGGTGCGGTGTATTTCCTGAACCCGCTGGACGTTGCTGACTACCTCGCAAGCGCAAACATTACCTTGCAGACCGCGTTCGGCATGACTTATGTTGAGAACTTCCTCGGCCTTGGCACCGTAATTCTCAATTCCAGCGTTCCCAAGGGCAAGATTTACGCCACCGCCAAGGACAACATTGTCCTGTACTACATTCCCGTGAACGGCGCTGATCTTGGCGAGGTGTTCGATTTTACCACCGATGCCACCGGCTATATCGGTATCCATGAGGAACCCGATTACACCAACATGACCGCATCTGACACCGTTATCAACGGCATGGCTCTTTTTGCCGAGCGGATTGACGGCGTGGTGGTCGGCTCCATCACCCCGGCGGTGGGGGGCTAACTGAACTGCTGAATGAGCCTGACCCTGACACCCCGACTTTCTCCGACATGACAAAAGCTGAAATGCTTGCGTATGCCGATGAAAACGGGGTGGAAGGGGTCAGCAGTTCGATGAAAAAGGCTGAAATTCTCGCAGTTTTGGAAGGAGGGCACTGATGACTTACGCAGACTTTGAATACTACTCCGGCACTTACATGGGCGCCGTGAGCGAATCCGACTTCCCGCGTCTTGTTGTCCGCGCCAGCTCCTTCCTCGACTACTACACGCGCAACAGGGCAAAAGACCATGCCGATCTGGACGCGGTAAAGATGTGCTGCTGCGCATTGGTGGATAAGTACGCGGTCATCGAAACCGCACAAGCACTGGCGATGAAAAATCTTGCCAATGCTGCGGCAAATGATGCGGAAGTAAAAAGCGAAACGGTAGGCAGTTACTCCAGAACGCTTGCAACAGGCGGGGAATCTGCTTTGTCTGCCCTCAATGCGACGGACGGGGCAAAGAAACTGCTGGCAGAAACGTGCAGGGAATACCTTGCACATACCGGGCTACTGTATCGCGGAGGTGGTTGTAGATGTACGCTCCCCACACTGTAACGATTTACAACATCGTGCAGGAGATCGACCCGACAACGCTTGATGAGGTCGAAAAGGTCTATACCACAATCCTGCGCGGCGTGATGCTGCAAGCGTCGAAGAACGTGAACGTGCGCGAAAGCGGCCTTGAAAGTGCGGACGCTGTGAATCTGTATATCCCGTTTGCCGTGGAAGCGGTGGACGGGGTAACAGGGAAGCCGAAAACTTACATCGGGCCGCAATCGTTTTTCAAAGCGGCGGATAAGTCTGGACTGTGGACGCTCTCATACAAGGGCAACGGTGGCATGACGTGCTTTGTAAAGGGCGAATTCGTGTCGGACAACATGACCGTCGTTCTGAGCCACGATGACTGCTACAACCTCACCAAAGTTGACATGATGGACTACGGAAGCCCGGATATGCAGCATTTTGAGTGCGGGGGTAAATAACATGGTACTGAAATTTACCGTTGACACTTCCGGCATGGATGCGGTGAAAGAAGCCGCTGCAAGGGCTTGTACAAAGGCAGAACACGAAGTTGCGGTACAGGTGGAGACAGACACGCGTCCATTTGTGCCGTCCTCTGGGGCTGCCGCAGGGCTTATGAACAGGACGAGAGTTATCGGAAACAGCATTGTATATCCTGGGCCTTATGCCCGATACCTCTATAACGGAAAGCTGATGGTAGACCCTGAAACCGGCAGCTCTTGGGTGCGAAAAGGCGAGCACAAGGTAACGACAGATCGGAATTTGGTGTTCAGGACGGATGTCAATCCACAAGCACAATCGCATTGGTTTGAAGCGTCTAAGGCGCAAAACCTTGATAAGTGGGTGCGTGTAGCAGATAAGGCGGTGAAGAAGTACGGAGCAGGTTAAAAAGACGGTATCGGCAGCGGAAGAGGATCAGGTTTCCCGCAAGCTGCTTGCGTGGTTAAACACATTCCCCGATAAGCCAGTTGATTTGATTCGGTTCGAATTTCTTCCCGCCGATACTCCGGCGATGGCGCTGTCTACAATTCAGGCGGCGTACATCGTACAGAAATACATCCTCGGAGGATATCAGGCGGAATACCAATTTAAGGTTATCTACCGCATGAAGCCGGGAAATAGCAACGACAAACGGCTCAAAGCTGACGAGCTGCTTAACGCCTTGGGCGATTGGGCAGCAAGCGAAACGCCGCCTGACATTGGCGACGGCCGCCGTGTCATTCGCATTGAGCCGACAACGCGGTCCTCTCTTTTTGCCGTTTATGAGAATGGCGACGAGGATCACCAAATCCTTATGAAAATGAACTACGAGGTGATTAAAAATGGCTGATACGACATTTAACACTCCGGCGGGGCAGACCGTAGACCGCGAACTTCTGATCGCGTGTCTTAACACGGGCGAAACCGGAACTCCCACATGGTCTCCCTTCGGTACGCGCGTCACGGATTCCAGCATGGAATACGACTGGCAGGAGGATTCCTCGAAGGATATTCTTGGCACGACGCGCACGACCATGAAGAAACCCATCATCACGCAGACCTTTGACCCGTCCGATCTGGACGCTGGGGATCCTGCCATCGTCAAGATTTGGAATCTCTCGGTCAAGGAGCAGAACGCGGCGGCGCTGGCGAATCAGGACGTGCTGATTGTCCACGCTTATGCAGGCACGGCAAAGACCGCAGTCTTCGCGGAGCGCTATTCGTCCTGCATGGTCAAGCCCTCTTCCCTCGGCGGCGAGGGCGGCGGCTTTATCGGTATGCCTATCGACGTGACGCTTGGCGGCACGCGCAAGACGGGCACTGCGGCCATTTCCGGCGGCGCTGTCACGTTTACAGAGGACTAAATCAAAGAGGGCTGGCGCTTGTCAGCCCTCATTTCGGAGGTAAGTATGGAACTCAGCTTTGATTCCGGCGTAAAGGAATACACTATTCGAGGTGTAAACGGTGTTGTGACCGTGTATTTCAGTCCTGCGGACGTAAATTTCGCAAAGAAAGCGTACCGCGTATTCAATGATCTGCGAAAAAAGCAGGAAGAGAGAGTGGCAAAGCTCGATACAACCGAGCCGAGCGACGAGCTCTTTGACATGGTGGATTCCATCGACAGGGAGATGCGCGACATCATCAACGATCTGTTCGAGCAGGATATTGCGGATACGCTTTTCGGGTCGGTAAATGCTTATTCCGCAGCAAACGGCGCTCCGGTATGGCAGAACTTTATGATGGCCATCATTGACCAGTTTGACGAAGCGACCAAGCGGGAGCAGGCACTTGCAGACGAAAAAATCCGCAAGTATACGCAGAAGTACAAAAAATGATGTACGAACTTCCAACGTCGCTGAACGTCTGCGGTGTTGAGCATGCTATCCGCTCGGACTATCGCGCGGCACTGGACGTGCTGTCGGTCTTTTCTGCGATCGATTTGGACAACGGGCAAAAGGTTCTGGCTGCTCTAGATATTTTCTATTCCGATTTTTTGCAAATGCCGGACGAGCATATTCCTGATGCGGTGAAGCAAATGACATGGTTTCTCGACTGCGGCGACGAGGGAGATAACAGGAAGCGCCCTAAACTGATGGATTGGGAACAAGACTTCCAATACATTGTGGCTCCTATCAACCACGTTGTGGGACAGGAAGTGCGCGCAATGCCTTATTTTCACTGGTGGTCATTTGTATCTGCGTACTACGAAATCGGAGATTGCCTGTTTGCAAACATTGTGAGAATCCGCAACTTGAAAGCAAAGGGGAAAACGCTTGACAAGTCGGATAGAGAATTTTACAGAGAAAACAGGCGGCTTGTCGATCTAAAAAAGCCGATGACAGAAGAAGAAAACGACACGATCAATGCGTGGTTGGGCAAAAAAACGCCCGACGCAAAATAGCATCGGGCGAAGATGGTTACTTATTTGCAATGAATTCAATTTCGTTTCCAGACCAAAAGTCGGGAGTAAAGCGGATTTCAATCTTTTCCCAGTCTTTGGGGACTTCGTATCCGACAACACCGGTCATTTTCTTACCGGCAGCAACGGCCCCGTCTAACTGAGGTTTATCGGTTGCGATGGTGGCTGAAATGCTCAGATTTGTCGAGTAGTCATCAACATAGGCGGTGAACGATGCGATAGAGCTAACGGCAATATCTTGATTCGACTGGTTATCAATGGAGAATTCGCAAAGCAGAAACACATTGCCATCATCAGGGGTGTTGAACTGCGATCCATTGCTTTCGGTGCAGGAATCAAACTTTACGCTGATCCCATTTAACTCGGCGGTTTCGCCAACGCCAAACGTTTTGGCCTCTGAGCCAGAATCATTGCCCATTCCGTTTAATGCGGCGGCGATCATGCAAATGCCGAAAATAGCAATGATGATCCCCAACACTGGGTGGCGCTTTTTCTGCTTGGCTCCACACTGCGGGCAAGCGGTAGCGGATTTTGCGATAGATGCCCCGCATACCTTGCAAGTAGTCATCTTATCCATTTTTCATTCCTCCTTGCCATTATTTATGGCTGCTTGGATGATATCACGCAAAAAACCAAAAAGCAAGAAGGTGATATTATGGCTGACGGCGAAGTCGTATTTGAAGCGACTATTAGCGACAAAAAACTCCATCAGGAGTTGAACAAAGTAAAAAGCAATATCGAATCCTTACAAAAGGAGTTCAACCGGCTCGGCGACCAGAAAACGCCGATGGAAGACCGGCTGCGTAACATCGGCGCAGAGCTGGATGCGGCAAAACAGGTGCTTGCCGATATGCGCACAGCGTCAAAAGGCACGTATGAGAAAATCGACGTGTCCGAGCAGGCCGAGCGCGTGCGAATGCTGCAAAGCGAATTTAATAAAACTGCAAATAGCATTGATAAGCTCAACGAAAAACTCAACAAAACCGGCGATAAGATTTCCGACGCGAAAACGCAGGCAGTCGAGCTAACACAGCAGATCGAGGGCAGAGCCAAAGGCGCAGGGCTGCGTAATGCAACTGAAGCGGCGGCAGATTCCATGAAAGTATTTGGACAGCGCTTAAAATCTGTTGTCCGCAGTGCACTTGTTTTCACAGTTATTACCCAAGCATTAACAAAGGTGCGTGACTGGGTAAAAAATGTCGTAATGGTAAACTCCGAGGCAAGAGAATCCATTGCGCAGCTTAAAGGAGCGCTTTTGACGCTGGCACAGCCTCTTGTAAGTGTAATTGTCCCCGCTTTTACACTGCTTGTAAAAGTTATCACAGCAGTAGTCTCACAGATCACGCGTCTTGTGGCGCTTATCTCCGGCAAGAGCGTTAAGGCAACTGCTAACTCGGCAAAGGCTCTGAACAAAGAGACCAGCGCATTAAAGGGAACGGGAAGTGCCGCGAAAAAAGCGGCGAGTCAGCTTGCGGCGTTTGATGAGATCAACCAGATTTCCACCGATACCGCAAACGATACGGGCGGCGGTGCATCTGCTGACGCAATCACTCCGGACTTTAGCTACATGGACGACATCAGCGACCGCTTAAAGAAAATCGCTGATGCAGTTATGCTCATTGCGGCAGGCTTAGCGCTGTGGAAAATCAGCAGCAGTTTGCCGGGTGTGCTTGGCACTATTTTGCAAAAGCTTGGCGGCATCCTTATCGCGGTTGGCGGATTGATTCTTCTGTGGGACGGCTTATCCGACGCATGGAATAACGGCGTCAACTGGGGGAATCTGCTCGAAATGCTTGCAGGCACAGCGGCGCTTGCCGGGGGGCTTGCAATCGCGTTCGGCAAAGTCGGCGCAGGCATCGGCCTTGTAGTGGCTGGCTCAGCAATGATTATCACAGCGTTTAAGGACATTTGTGATAACGGTGCAAATCTTCAAAATACGCTGTTATTGATTGCTGGCATTGTGGCAACAGGGCTGGGGTTCTTTTTTCTGACCGGCAGCGTTATCCCTCTTGTTATTGCTGGCATCGCATCTGTAGTTACGGCGGCGCTTGCGCTTACAGGTAATTTGACAGAGTTCGCCAGAAACTTGAAAGATAATATCCTCGATGGAATTATCCAATTTATCAAGGGCGTGTTCACGGGCAACTGGAAATCTGCGTGGGAAGGTGTCAAAAAAGTTTTCTCTGGCATCTGGAACAGCATCGTTATTATTGCCGAGAGCGCCATCAATGCCGTCATAAAAGGCTTGAACTGGCTGATCAGTAAAATCAATACAATCAAGTTTACTGTTCCGAGTTGGGTTCCCGGTGTCGGCGGCAAAAGCATCGGCGGGCATATTTCTTCGCTCTCTGAGGTTCGTTTGCCGCGTTTGGCGACCGGCGCGGTTATTCCCCCGAACAAAGAATTTCTTGCCGTGCTGGGCGACCAGAAAAGCGGGACGAACATCGAAACGCCGCTTGCAACGATGGTTGACGCATTTAAGCAAGCTATGGCGGAATCGGGCGGCGGTGCAACAACGGTCGTTATCCAGCTCGACGGTAAGGAAATCGCACGCAGCACCGTTAAGAATATCAACAACATGACACGCGCAGCGGGTAAGCCCGTGCTGCTGTACTAAGGAGGAGCAAACATGGAAGTCCTTATTATCAACGGCACGGATTATTCGTCCGCAATCGCAACGAAAGGGTACGGGTGGAGCAGAAACGACCTTGACAGCGACAAGACCACCCGTACCAAAGATGGCAAGATGCGGCGCGACAAGATCACCACAAAACGGAAGCTGAGCTATACGACACGCTCCATCCCGCGGGATATGTTGGCAAAGCTTGATGACGACCTCAACAAAACGACCTGCACCGTAAAGTATCTTGACTTGCATGGTGTGCGCACAAGCACATTTTATTGCTCGTCGATGGAATGCACGCTTGAAGAAGCGGCAGATGATAACGAGGTGTGGGGCGGCGCGACGTTTAATTTGATCGAGGTGTAACATGGGGCAGACAACAAGTGCGCTGTGGCGTGATTTGCTCCACAAGCCCGGGACGGAGCGCGAATTCAAATTTGTCATCAACGACGTAGAGTACGGAAAAGATGCAGAGGTTTCCCACTCCGTTGAATCGCAGTTGTTTGAGGAGTTCGGGGTTGGCAATGCCTGTTGCGCGACGTTAAAACTTGCAGTCATTGCAGACAATATCCCGCGCGCCGCGACGATCAAGCGCTATCTCAGGCTGGTAAACGGCTCTCAGGTGACCGCGTGGATTTCAAAGGGCGTGTTTTTTACCAATAAGCGCTCTCGCGATGGGGATTATTGGGAAGTCGAAGCATACGACGCAATGAGAAAGGCTGACGTTGTGTGGGAGCCAGACCAGTCGCTTAACTTCCCGATGACTATGCCTGACGCTGTAAACATCTTTTGCCAGTTGATGGGCGTGGAGCTGGACAGCCGCACAGTGCTCAATAGCTTATATACCATCGATTATCCTGCAAACGACTACACTATCCGCAATGAGCTGTGCTTTATCGCTGCGGCGCACGGTGGGAACTGGATTATTACCGATGCAGGGAAACTATTGCTTATTCCGTTGTTGTCTATGCCTACCGAGACAAACTATCTCATTACAGAAGCGGGCAGCGCTATTACGTTTGGAGGGGTGAGGATTCTTGTCTGATAAATATTACGTCGGCGGCGACATTACAAGCTTTTCCGACAATGGCAAGTATAAGCCTATTTCCCGTGTGACGTTGCTTGTGGACGACGAAAATAGCCTGACGGCGGGCGACGATACCGGAATGGAGGTCATTGCAAGTTGCCCTCACGCCACGCAGCCAATGGTAAATGCTTTACTGCAAACCATGAAAGGCTACCAGTATCAGGCGTACGAAGCAGGCGCAGCAAACATCGATCCAGCGGCAGAGCTGGGCGACGGCGTGACGGTTGGTGGCATTTATTCGCCGCTGTCTAAACTCTCTGATGATGGCCGCGGATATGCGGGCATTTCTTCCCCCGGAGAAGCGGAGATGGAAGACGAATATCCGGCTGAGGGGTACATCACACAGGAATTCAACCGTAAGATTGCCGAGACACGAACAACGATCACCAAGACCAGCGAGGAGATCATGCTCAAGGTCGAGGGCATCGACGGCAAGTACACTGAGGTCAAAACCACGCTGGACGGCCTGACGGTGACGGACGCGAGCGGCACGACCAAGATCAACGGCAGCAGCATCAAGACGGATAATCTGTACGTCGATGCGGCGAATATCAAGGGTACGCTGACAGCCGACCAAATCCAGACCGGCAGCATCCGCGTCGGCGATCTCAAGGACGGCTCGAATTATGCTACGAAGACCTACGTCGACAACAACGCGGGCCTGAGCGCAAGCGAGGTCGACAATGCAATCGCGACGTACATTGACAGCACTTCTATCACAGCGCAGAAGTTGCGCGGCCAGACGGTGGAACTCCTGGCAAACAGCAATACCAAAGTGGGCGAACTTTCGCTCGTCGAGACGAACGTTGACTATGGTATCGGCATTAAAACCCTCTATGGCGGTATCAAGCTGGAATCGGCGACTAACGTATACCTAAAAGCCAGCGGTCCCTACGGTGGATTTATCACGCTGTCCAACAACATTGTGTCGCTCGGCGGCGGCGAGCTGTATATCGGCAGCCAGATGTACGGAAATAGCTTACCGGCCGGTAGCTGGGGAAAACTGTTTTTCCTCCGTCAGTGAGGTGACGCATGGCAAGTTTTAGCGTCAGCGTTACGGCGACGGGGTCGACGACAGCCGTTCTCAACGGCACGTTTTACGGAGACAGCTACCACGACCGAGCACGTGCAATCTACGTGACCGGCATTCTGGGGTACGGGTATTACTTGACTTCGAACGAGGATTCCGGCGCGAACAACACGTTTACGGATTCGTTCGACGGACTTACTCCCGGCAAAACCTACGATTGGGAGGCAGTGCTCTGCTATTGGGACACCAACCTCAATCAATGGGTGGAGACCAGCTATTCCGACAGCGGATCGTTTACCACAGAGGGCGGCGGCACTACGGGCGGCGCTGTGTACATCTACACGGATATGTGGCGAGCGTATACGCCATACATCTACACGGACACGTGGAGACCCTACAACGCAGAAATCTACACCGACTCTTGGTGGGAGTCGGGATAAGGAGGCACTATGAAAAAGCAGGCAATGCAGATCCTTGACAGCGCATTTAATACGCTGTCCTTGGTGATGATCTCCGCGAACGACGCGGAGAAGATGGCAAAGGTCAAGGGAGAGCTGCGGCAGGCATATGCGATCCTCGAGCGACTTGACCAACAGGCGGCGCACGTCCCCGCAGAGCCACCCACTAAAGAGTGCAAACCGAAGCTCAAGAATGAAAGCGAGGTAACTGATGGCTGATAAAGCAATTTCCGACCTCACTCAAGCAACACAAATCACCAACGAAGATCTTTTTGTTTTGCAGCAGGGCGGCACAGCGAAAAAGCTCAAAGGCGCAACGCTGCTGGACTTCGTCACGCTGAGCGTTGTATCGGTCACGGTGACAACGCTGCCCGCAGGAAGCTCGGCAACGGCGACTTACGACAAGTCGACTGGTACGCTGGAACTCGGTATCCCGCAGGGCAGCAAGGGTGACATCGGCGCGACTGGCGCGATTGGCCCCGCAAACATGCTGACCATCGGCTCGGTCACGTCCGGCAAGGTGGCGAGCGCGACCATTACCGGCGAAGCCCCGAATCAGGTGCTCAACCTTGTGCTGGAAAGGGGCGACAAGGGAGAGACCGGCGATACCGGCCCGCAGGGTAAGACCGGCGCAACAGGAGAGACTGGCCCGCAGGGGCCGCAGGGAAACCCCGGTGCGGATGCACCTACCATCACGGGCATTACCATCCGGCAGAGCGACTATCATCTTATTGTGACGCTGTCGGACGGCACGAGCTATGACGCGGGCTATTGTCGTGGTCAGGCGGGCGCTGGTACGGGTGATATGCTGGCGTCTGTGTATGACCCTAACAACAAGCATCAGGACATCTTTGAATACGTTGACAATGCCATCAAGGACGTCAAGGTGACTACTGACGCAACGCCTACGCAGGGCAGCACAAATCCCGTGCAGTCTGGCGGCGTGTACTCGGCGCTTGTCAACAAGCTGGATAAGACGGGCGACGGCAGCAACGTCACGGCGGCGTTCACAGCGGCGACAACGCGCGCCAACATCGCCACAGGCGAAAAGCTGTCTGTGCTGTTTGGCAAAATCGCCAAGTGGTTTTCAGACCTCGGCAGTCTGGCCTTTAAGAGTACGGTATCCAAATCTGACCTTGCGTCTGACGTGCAGACGAGTTTAGGTAAGGCTGACAGCGCTTTGCAGAGTGCGCCGGTCACAAGTGTCAACGGCAAGACAGGGGCGGTGAACCTTGCAAAGGGAGACGTCGGCCTCGGAAATGTGGACAACGTCAAGCAGTACAGCGCGAGTAATCCGCCGCCTTACCCCGTCACATCGGTCAATGGTAAGACGGGCGCAGTGACGATTGCCAGTGCACCGAGCACCACCTCCCTCCTCAAGGGCAATGGCAGCGGCGGCATCGCGGCGGCAACGCGCGGCAGCGACTACATCGCAAGCGGCAACATCACCAAGCAGACGCTGGTTGCATCGGAGACCACGCCCACCGAGAACTACGCCATCAACTGGTACTTTCAATAAGGAGGCGCTGAGATGGCAAATGCAAAACTCGGCACCAAAGCCGTCGGCAGTATCGTCAAACTGAACGTCAACGGTGCAGCGAAAGAGTTTATCGTCGTCCATCAGGGCAAACCGAGTTCTCTGTACGACGAATCCTGCGACGGCACTTGGTTGCTGATGAAGGACATCTTCGAGGCCACACGATGGCACAGCTCGGATGTGAACAATCTGGAGAACAGCACCATCCACAGCATACTGAACAGCACGCTCTTGAACGCGTTTGAGAGCAACATCAGGGACGCAATCAAGCAGGTGAAGATTCCGTATCGCAAGAACGGCGGTTCCAGTGGCTCGGATCAGAGTGGTGCTAACGGCTTGCTCTGCAAGATTTTCCTGCTGTCCGGCTACGAGATTGGCTTCACGACCAGCGATAACCCCTACTTCCCGCAAGATGGTGCGAAGCTGTCCTACTTTGAATCTGGAACCGACACGTCCGCCAACAACAAGCGTATTGCGAAACTGAACGGCTCGGCCGACCACTGGGGGCTCCGTTCACCGTTCACCTATAGCACCAGCTTGGTGTGGCTCGTCAACTACGACGGCGTCGGCGAGACCAGCAAAGCATCCAACTCAACTGGCATCCGCCCCGCGCTCATTCTTCCGCCCGACATGGAAGTCGACAGCTCCGGCAATGTCACGCCACCCCCTCCCGCTACACACAAGACCCTCGTCAATGGCACAGCCTATGAAATTAAGGGTGGGAAGTGCCTCGTCAACGGCACGGTGTACAATATCCTCAAGGGCAGGACGCTCATCGGCGGGACAGGGTATGATATCAACTTTGAGCCGGATGTGAGCTTGACGTGGTACTTCAACGAAACCATTGATATAACGTCGCAGCCAGACAACTTCTGGGGGTATAGTAGCGGGATTGCTGTCAGCTTTGTGTCTGGCTATTATGGCTTTACCTACGACCATCTTATCCGAGACTACGACGACACTTACGGTGTAAGAACTTTAATCTACTATAGAAAGATTGCCGAGACCAGGGAACTCGCCTACCGAAACGGCTGGCGGGGGGAGGTATACCGCACCATTACTTTCGACGAAGCCCCCTCGGGCGATCTTCTGGCGTGGCTGCAAGAGAACGCCACGCCGCAATAGAAAGGAGCACACATGAGTATCCACATCAAAGTCAACAACACGGAATACCCCGCTACGGTCAACGGCAACCGTACTGACCGCTCGTGGGACGGACGCGACACCAAAACCGTCACGCTCACCATGACCCACGCAGAGGTCGCGGCGCTGCTGCCTGACAACATACCGTGGAGCATTGTGCAGCGCGATATGGTGGACGTGCTGGACGAGCAGGGGAAGCCCACGGGCGAGACCAAAGAGGTCGTTAACGAGTACGACAACAGCGAGTACAGCCTGAGCGGGGCCATCACCGACCACCGCGACGGCACGGTATCGGTCAAGATGGGCAAGCCCACGGAGGCGGAGACCGCCGTCGGCGCGGTGGTCGCCCTCACGGGCGAGGTCGTGACCATGGCGCGCGCCGCAGAACTGCGCCCGGTCATCGAGCAGGCCAGCGCGTCGCTCTCTGACGGCGAGGCGGCGAAGTCGCCCGAGCTGTTCCCGCGCTGGGCGGATCACATCGGCGAGACCGTCAAGCCCGGCGACCGCCGCAGCGATATGGACGAAAGCAGCGTGCTGCACGTCTACCGCGTCAACAAAGGTCAGGGCCACACCACGCAAGAGAACTGGCCGCCGCACTCCACCCCTGCCGTGTGGACGATCATCAACGTCGACCACGCGGGCACGCAGGATGACCCGATTCCGGCTGCTCGTGGTATGGAGTACACCTATGGTCTTTATTACAAAGACCCCGAAGACACTAAGCTATACCTGTGCGAGCGTACCGGCGAGGCCGCAGGCGGGAAGATCGTCTTGCAGTATCTGCCACACGAGTTGGTGGGGAACTATTTCAAGGCGGTGTAATACGCCGCAGAAAGGGAGCGGGATATGGATAACGCAAAACACTACGATGACGCAGAGATCGCGCTGATCGATGCACGCTGCAAGAGCAATACGCATCGAATCAATGAGTTACAGGAGCACCAAACGGCGCTTGACAGGCTGGCAACGTCGGTCGAGGTGCTGGCGACCAAGCAGGAGACCGTCGAGGGAGACGTCAAAGAGATCAAAGAGGACGTGAAAGCCATCACGGGCAAAGCGGGGAAGCGCTGGGACAGTCTGGTCGACAAGGCTCTCGCGGCGCTGGCGGGCGCGTTTATCGCGTGGCTGCTGTCGGGTGTGGTTCTATGAAGAAACTGAGAAAGCGGGATAAGTACGTCATCGCGGCAGTGCTCAACCTCTGCTGGTACTGCATTGCGGTGCTCGTATTGACCGCGCATGACAAGGTAGTGCCGGACAGCCTGACCGTCGCGTGGTTCGCAGCATGGACGGCAGAACTGGCACTGCTGGCGAGAATCAAAATCAAGGACAAAGGAGATTGACAATGAACGTATTTTTTAACAGACTGGCAAATCTTCTGAGCGTGAAGTCGCTCGTGACCATCGCGCTGACGGTCACATTCTGCGTGCTGACAATCAAGGAGGCCATCCCCGAGAATTTCCTCAACATCTACACGATGGTCATCACATTCTACTTCGTCAAGCAGCTTAATCAGGAGAACGGCGATGTATCACAGTAGGGACATTGCCGACCTGCGGGCGGACGTGCGCGCAAACTGCGTCATCTTCCTCGCCCTCTGCAAGGAAGCGGGCTTGCCCGTTCTCGTGACGGACACGGTGCGCGACGACGATTACCAGCGCTATCTTGTGAGCAAGGGCTACGCCCACAAAGACGCGATGCGCCCGACTTTTCACAGCGTCAAAGCAGGGCTGGCGTTTGACATCTGCAAGGATGTCGCGGGGCACGGATACGACGATCCGACGTTCTTTGCCCGCTGCGGGCAAATCGGCAAGCAGGTCGGCTTTTCGTGGGGGGGCGACTGGAAGAAATTCCCCGACCGCCCGCATTTCCAGTGGGACAACCACCTCAAACACACAGGGAGCATGATTTTGGCGGGCAAGTATCCGCCGGAAATGGAGGAGTACATGGATCAGGCAACGTTTAACAAGATGATGGACGCTTACCTTGCGCAGCTCGGCACCAAGCCCGTCTCTTCGTGGGCGGCGAAAGACTGGGCGGCGGCAAAGGCTGCGGGTATCACGGACGGCAGCGCTCCGCAGCGACTTATCACGCGGCAGGAAGTCGTGACGATGATCCAGAGAGCGACAAAATAACGTGTCCTAATCGGGCATAGGAAGGAGCGGGCGGCGAAAGCCCACGCGCAAGCGCCTCTGCAAGCCCTACACGGGCATGGACAGTCAGCACAAAGCGATGCGAGCACAGCTATCATCGATGGCTCCCAAAAGAGCCATTGCATATATTTTATCTTTTGAGCTGCCTGAGGACGAGGCGGCGTGCATCATTGAGTGCGACGTGCGGCGGAAAAGCTGCGTACAGGTCGCAATGGAGCACAACCTGTCTGTTGACGCGGTGAAAAAATACCGGCAGCGGGCGTACCACAAAATTTCATCAGACCAACACGAAAAAAGAAATTGCCCCACCAAATGGTGAGGCAATTTCTTTTGTGTAAAAAGCGGGCCGGAAAGACCCTGCAAAATTAAAATATCATGTTTCATGTGGAAAGGCAAGCAGAATCGTTCGACGGTTTTTGACGCACTTTTCATACACTTTACGGACGCTTTTGAGTGTCCGTTTTTTTGTACCATATAAACAACAAAGGAGGTGCGGCGATGTACGACCGACTTTTAGCTTGTGGATTTACCGAGCAGATGGCAATGGACATTTTGACGCTGTTCCCCGATCCTGACGAGCTGCGCACTTACGTCTACTTTGCGGAGCTTTTCCATGTATAGCTATTTTAACCCCAACCCCGCGGGGCGTAATGTATCCGATTGCACCGTGCGCGCGATCTGCAAAGCGACGGGGAAGAACTGGGGAGAGGTTTATTTGGCTCTGTGCATACAGGGATACTTAGACGGAGACCTCCCCAATGCAAACGCCTGTTGGGGCGCGTATCTGCGCAAGCTTGGCTATCGGCGCTATATTATGCCGGACACCTGCCCCGACTGCTACACGGTCGGTAAGTTTGCCGACGAGCACCCGCGCGGGACGTATATCCTCGCCCTCTCCGGCCATGTAGTGTGCGTTCAGGGCGGGACAATCTATGACAGTTGGAACAGCGAGAACGAAATCCCGCTTTATTACTGGGTCAAAGAAACGGAGGAATGAACATGGCATATCCCTATTTCAACCCCTATTACCCGCAGCCAATGCCGGACAACCTCATGCAGATGCGGCAGATGCAGCAACCACAGATGCAGCCCATGCAGCAGCCTATGTCGCAGCCAGTGCAACAGAACCCCATCGCACAGGGCGGCGTGCAGTGGGTAAACGGCGAGCAGGAGGCAAGAGGCTATCTCATCGCGCCCAACTCTGCTGTGGCGCTGTGGGATTCTACCGCGCCGACGGTGTATCTCAAGCAGGCGGATGCAAGCGGGAAGCCGACGCTTAAAATTTACGACCTTGTAGAGCGCGCAGAAACGCCGCGCACAGCGCCGCAGGAAAAGGGCGTGGAATTTGTCACACGCAAAGAGTTTGACGCTCTGGCGGCGCTTGTGGGCGAATTGAAGGGCAAGAAAAAGCGCAAGGAGGACGATGACGATGAATAATCCCTTTTTCGGAGCACTCGGCGGCGGGCAGATGCCTGGACCGATGGGTGAGCTGATGCAGCTCAAGCAGAAATTCCAACAGTTCCAAAGCGGCTTTCAGGGAAACCCAAAAGAAGAAGTCAATAAGCTCCTGCAATCTGGCGCTATGAGCCAGCAGGAGTTAAACCAACTGCAAACGATGGCAAAGCAGTACAAGCATTTGTTCCGCTAAAAAAGCAGAGGGCATTTAGCCCTCTGCATACTCCCAAATATAACCTTTGTAAGTATCCCGCTTATAATGACCGTTACAAGCCGAAGATACTGATGTCATTTTGTATTCTTCTGGCAAATCCGAAAGGCCATTATAGGTTGCAACAATGATCCCGTCTTTTGTTTTCTGCAAAATTTTTCTTCGGTATTCGTCTTTCCGATGGTGTGACGGGATTTCTAATATATCTTCAGCCGACCAGCCTTGCATAAAGCGATATTGAACGGAATATCGGCTCAACCTGAGTTTTCGGCACCATTCAGCAAGCGTTTTTGTTTCGCCTTTGTATGTTAGATACTGGCTTGTAGTTTTGTTGTTTTGCTGAATTTCATTGGTCGCCCATCTGCAATTTTCAGGGCAATAGTTTCCGTTTACATCAATTCGGTCAATAGAGCATCCATCAGGACGACCACCAACTGAATCTGACCATTCTATAAATTTATCAAAATCATGCCACTGGTTGCAAACGGAAATGCCCCTGCCACCATAATTCTTGTACATTTCATCATTCGGGTTTTCGCATCGCCCAAGCATACCGTTCCAAACGTTGTAAAGGGGATGCTTTGAACGACCTGTATACAATTTGCAGCCCCTTATAGGCGCTTTCCTGTATTTGTACCGAATGCATCCGCAAGATTTTATTCCCCCGTTTTTTACGGGAGATAGTCGGGTTACAGTTTCGCTTCCGCATTCACACTTGCATTTGCACACATAGTAACCTTTTACCTTATCAATCCAAATATCAAGGATAGTTAAGCGGTTAAATTTTTGACCGATTAGTTGTTGGTGCTTTTGAGCGTAAAAACCTTTGTCTCTGTACGGCATAGCACTGTCCTTTCGTGCAGTCCTAAATTTTGTATTGCACGGAAACCGATAGGACTTTCGGCTTGTCGGGAGCTACCCTATCCGTGCATATCAATTATACCATATTTTCAACATTGATACAACATTTTCTGGCCAGAAAGTTGTAAATAAAAACTTATTGAAAGGAGAGATAACATGTCTCTTTCTGATGGTTCTCCCATGATGACTATGCCGGTCGCCCCCGCGAACAATTACGGCGGCGGTATGGGTATGTGGGGCGACAGCTGGATCTGGATTATTGTTCTTTTCCTCTTCGGCTGGGGCCGCAACGGATTTGGCAACGGTAACGGCGGCGGTGTGATGGACGGCTACGTTCTGACATCTGACTTTGCGAGCGTTGAGCGCAAGCTCGACAGTATCGCAAATGGCATTTGCGATTCCACCTTTGCGTTGAACAATGCCATTACTGGCGGCTTTGCTACGACCACACAGGCCATCAACACCGGCTTCGGCAATGCCGAGCTGTCCCGCGCAAATCAGCAGGCGGCGCTGATGCAGCAGCTCAACGCCATGCAGATGCAGGCCGCTAATTGTTGCTGCGAAAACCGCGCAGCTATCGCCCAGGTACGCTATGACATGGCGACGCAGGCGTGCGACACGCGCAACACCATGCAGAACGCCACACGCGACATTATCGACGCGAACAACCAGAACAGCCGCGCCATCCTCGACTTCCTTACGCAGAGCAAGCTGTCCGATCTCCAGACCGAGAACCAGAATCTCAAGCTGGCTGCGTCTCAGGCGGCGCAGAACAGCTATCTGGTCTCGCAGCTGCGTCCCTCTCCCATTCCGGCCTACACGGTGCAGAACCCCTATTGCTGCAACCAGTTTGCGGCTTGCGGCTGCTGACAACTGCATAGCATAGCTTTTTCCCCACACGGGGGAAATGGTCGGCCCCGTGCCGATACTACGACAACGCGGCGGGGCAATAGCTCCGCCGCTGTATTTTAACCGGGTCGAAATCGACCTCTTTAGAAAGGACTGATTATTTTGGCAGAGTACACAAACGCGAATATTGTGAGCGTAGCCGCAGGCCAGAACGTTCCCCTGACCGAAACGGCGGTCAATAGCAAGCCTTGTATCGTGCATCGTCAGGGTGCGGGCATTGTCACGCTGCGCGGCCTCACCAATCAAAACCGCGCTCTGTTTAGGGTCTCCTTTGGCGGCAACATCGCTATTCCCACCGGAGGCACGGTTGAGGCCATCACGGCGGCGCTTGCCATTAACGGAGAGCCGCTGACCAGTGCAACGGCGACCGTCACGCCTGCGGCGGTAGAAAACTACTTTAACATTTATGTTTCCGCACAGGTCTGCGTCCCGAAAGGCTGTTGCCTGACGGTCGCAATGGAAAACACCAGCACTCAGGCCGTCAACTTTGCTAACTCGAATCTGACGGTTGAGAGAATCGCGTGAAAGGAGAATGGACATGAGCAAGAAAGCAATGTATGATTTGCGCAATATGCTGTGCGACGAACTCGACGAGCTGGCACGTAAGGGCGAACTTGGCGCGGGCGATCTCGAAATTGCGCATAAGCTGACTGGCACCATCAAGAACATCGATAAAATCGAGATGATGGAGGACGACGGCTATTCCCGCGATGAAGACTATTCTCGCCGCTACTCCCGCGATGGAGACCGGCAGTCGGGTATGCGCGGCGGTTATGAACGGGATATGTCCAATGCGAGACGCGGCACGCACTACGTCCGCGGCCACTATTCCCGTGATGGCGGAATCGACAGCATGAAACGCCAGTTGCAGGAAATGCTGGACAACGCCGACGACGAAAGCATCCGCAGGGCCATCCAGCGCTGCATGGACACGATCGAGGGCTAAAGGGGGTGCTCCCCTATGGTCGACGAGAATGAGGTCAAGCGCTGGATAGCTCGCCTTGAAACAGAGGAATCGAGTTGGACAAACTATGAGCGCCTTGCCGTGCTGTATGCCATCCGTGACCAGCAAAGCGGCAGCAGAGAGAGGGCTTTGCCGATGGCATACTCCGCAGCGCCCGCGCCAGTTAGCGCCGAAACATACGGCGACAGCGATTTTCTGCGCGCGGTGGCAGATGTTCCACCGGACAAGGCGTGGGAGATTATGGACGAGCTGATGGACAGCTTGAAAATCGTAAACGAGCGCGTCTATAATAGCGTCATGCGCAAACTGGAAAAATAAATTGCAGATGGAATTACAGATGCGTGTCAAAAAACCGTGTAATATCAATGCTTTTGCGGATTTGGTTGCGGGTTCGACTCCCGCCGCCTCCACCATAAGTCTCGCCGTGATTTTAGTCAAATTGCGGCGGGCTTTTTGCGTTGACACATTGATGTTTGAATTGGACAGGGAAGTGTATTGTATGAAAAAAGTTCTATCGGTATCAATAAAGACGATCATCTTTTTTGTGGGTTGGGCCATATGCGCATCGGTTATCCCGATACCGGATACCGCAAGTGCGGTAATCTGGAGATTTTGGGCAGAACTGATCCCGCTTTTGTCCGTTATTGCGATCACACTTATTTTCTGGCTGGCAGATCAGAAAAAGATACGATTACATCTGACCGGGAAGCCTGTTTATAACATCATATTGGGCGGCGTAACAGGGACGATTTGGCTGGGGGCATCTGTGGGGATATTATCTATCCTCGGAGTTGTACAGATAGAGGGCAAAAATCAAATCGCTATGCTGTGGTTGTGGCTGCTTGCGGCTTTTCTCAATACCGTTATGCAGGAAATGCTGGTTCGCGGCTATTTATACCAGATGATAAAAAGTAACGGTAGCATCGCCGCCGCGATTATCGTATCTACGGGCTTATTTACATTTGCGCACGGCGGCGCGTTTGAGGCAGGAATCCTTCCTGTGCTCAATGTCATCACAATGAGCCTTTTTATGACGGCGGTTTTGGAATACACGGGTTCCTTGATCGCGCCGATCGTGATCCATTTTTTGTGGAACGGTGTGGGCGCGATCATTCTGGGAGGAGTCTCTCTGGCGGAAGATTATCCTCACTTGTTTGATATGACGATTCACGGCAATCCGATTCTGTCCGGCGGCAGCTGTAAAATCGAAGGTAGCATCATTGTGCTTTTTATGAATCTGGCGTTCTTGATTGGGTTTGTAGCCGCAAAAAAGAGAAAGGATCGGAATAGATAGTATCCGATTTGCTGTAATGAACTGTTCCTTACTTTGACGATGAGATGGGGGAATAACAACGTCCCGCTTTGCAATGTCCGCTACAACATCATCTATGAAAAAATCCCGAAAGATCATCTTTCGGGATTTTTTGTCAGCCGCTGAGCTCGCGGATCTCGTCCTGAATGAGCCGACCCGCCGTAGCGGCGAGCTGGTCGATGCGGCGAATGCGCGCAAGGTCGCGGCCGTAGATGGCGTTCGCGGCGGGAACGCTCGCGTTTTCACCCATGAAGACGGCGGCGACGCGGATGCCCTGCGCGCGTAGGGCGCGCACCTCCTCCGCCGTGTCATCGACGCCGATCTGCCCGTCGTAGTCGCGGCTGAGCGGGACTTTGCCGCTCGGCAGGATTTTGTGGCTGTCGTCGGGTGAGGCGTCGGTCAGCAGGATGAGCAGATGCTTTTCCGCGGGTGCGGACTTGATGAGCTCGCCCGCGCCGCGCAGCGCGAGCCCATCGCGGTTCCAGCCCGCGGCGAAGTAATTGAAAACGTTTCGTTCGCCGTTTTTGTCGCCAAAATCCTTCAAAATGCGCAGCACCGTGTAGCCGCGCAGGCTGCAAAAGCTCGTCACGCGCACGGGGATGCCGCAGGAGGCGAGGCTTTTGGCTAAGATATATCCCTGAATGGCGATAGCCTCCTGACAGTGCAGGCGCGAGGCCGAGGCGTCGAGCATCAGATCGACGGCAAAGCCGGGACGGCTCTCCTCGTCGCTGCGCAAAAATACGCGGTCGTCGTGCAGCACCGGTTCGCGCCAGACCTTGGTCCCGTCCAGCCAGCCCTGACGGGCGGGGATGCGCTCGGGCTGCTGGTGGACGAGCAGGCAGTTTCGAATTTGCTCGCTCAGGCGCGCGAGCGCGCTCTGATGCAGGTCGAGGTCGCGCGCGAAGGCGGCGCGGTTCAGCCTGGCCTGATCCTCAGCCTGCTCGTAAAGGCGCTGCGTGTCCGCGCTGATGAGCTGGTCCGACGCGCTCGCGCCCTTTGTGAACCACAGGTGGCAGCCCAGGTGGTTGCCGGTGCAGAGCTGCTGCTCGATGCGCGCGAGCTTGTCGGGGGAATAGATGCTGCGGCCGAAGCAGCGCTCGATGTAGCCGCGGTCCTCCGTTTCGTGCTCGTTGGAGCGCAGACGCGAGCGCAGCGCGTTCGAGACCTTGACCATGCCGTTTTCGCCCGGCATGGCGGAGCGGCCGATGGTCAGATCGTCCGTGCGGACGATCTCGGTCGGCAGGAGCTTGGTGAGAAGCGGTGCCCACTTGTCGTCAAAGTGCAGCTGGAACCCGCCTTTTTTATGCACCGTGCCATCGAATTGCAGGTATTTTTCAAATGCCGTGCGCACGGCGATCTCAAGCTCGGCGGCGTTCATCGTGCCGGGGCAGGCGAGCGCTTGCGCGAGCCCTTTTTCCCACGGGGCGAGAATGGGCGGCTTTTGCCCGAGGATCGTCTTCCACCGGTCGGACTGCACGGCGTAAACAAGTTGGTTTTTCTCCATCCACTCCTGCCGCGAGAGCTGGTATTCCGACGCGAAAAACTCCTCCGCGTGCTTGCGGCGGAGATCGGCGAGCACAGGGCGCTCGGGCAGTTCCTTTTCATACGCCGCGTTCTCGAGCGCCAGCCAGCACAGCTCGTCGAAAACGTTCTGCCGCGCGTCGCCCGCCCAGTAGGCAAAGAGACGCTTTGGCATCTTGTCGCCGAACCACTTGTGCACAAGGCCGATGACGCAGTTCATGTAAAAGTCCGGCTCGCCGTTTGATTTGAGCGCTAAAAACTGCGGCTCGAACTGATAGTCCCCGCTCGCCGTCCAGACGAGGTTGATGGCGCGGCGCTGCTGGGCGGAATAGCTTGACGTTTCCATGTCAGTCGGTGAACAGACGGCTGCGGTCAAGCTTTGCGGGGATGCGCGCGGCGATGACGTCGCGGATCAGGCTCTGCTCGTAGGCGTCAAACGCCTTGTTCGTGATGCCCATGTCAAGCGCGCGGCTCGCGCCCACGCCGCGGCGGATCAGACGCAGCGCGTCGAGAAGACCGCGCAGGTCGAGCGCCTTTTCGGAGATCTCCGCGTTTTCGCACTTTTTCTGCAGGTCGAGGAACAGCTGGGCGAACTGCTCCTTATACTTCTTTTCAAGCGTCGGGAACTCATCGCTAAGCAACCGCACAAGACCGTCCTGGTCGATGGACGGCATCTGGATGACGACAAAGCGCGACGTGAGCGCTTCGTTCAGCTCGCGTGTGCCGGCATAGCCGTAGTTCATCGTGCCGATGAAGCGCGCGGCGGGATCGACCTCCACGCGCTCGTAGCCGGGAACATCGATGGCGCGGCGGAAGTCGAGCGTCGCGTGCAGTACAGCAAGCGCCTCATTTTTTGCCATGTTGATCTCGTCGAGCACGCCGAAGCCACCATGCTTTGCGCAAAGGTACACGGGGCCGGGGCGGAAGCGGACCTCGCCGCCCTCGAACGTGTCCATGCCGATGAGGCTCGCGGCGTCCATGTTTACGTGGAACGACACGTCCCATGCGGGACGGGCGAAGACCTGGGCGAGGTTTTCCGCCAGTACGTTTTTGCCCGTGGCCTTGCTGCCCGCGAGCAGCAGATTTTCCCCGCACAAAATGGCGGCGACCGCCTCTTCCCACACGTCCTTGCCATAATAATGATACCGCGGCTGCGGGATGCGGTTTTGCAGCTCCGGCGGCGTCGGATACTGCGCGTTAAATTCACGAATGCCATCCAAAAGGTCGGGACTCAGCCCCTCCTGTTTCAAAAAATCCAACAAATCGATCACTCTTTCTTGCCATGTGCACTGCACGTTCTTTTTTTCGGTCATCATCATAACACGGAAAAGGGAGTTTGCAAGTGGTTTTTGAAATTTTTTGCAAAACCTCTACGGGGTTGTGTCCCTGCGCCGCGCAGGGGAGCGGTTAAGGGGGATATTCTCTCACGTGAGAGAATATCCCCCTTACACCCCCAAGAGAACGCAAGGGGCTCTGCCCCTTGACCCCGCCATTGCAAGCGAGCAGCTCGAAGAGGTGCGATGCTTGCCGATTGCACTGCCCATAGCGCGGCGTTGCCGTGTTTAGAGATGCAAGACGACTTGCCTCTGCTTCTACTATCCGCTGCCGCTCTGCCAGTCTTGTAGTAGTGCAGCCTAATTCCCGTCTACCGCCAGTCCCTACAATGCGGCGAGCGCAGCAATGCCGTATTCCGCACGCAGTCTGCCGCCGAGGGAACGTCACTCGCGCCTCACGATAGTAAGGCGCGGTTGCAATCGGTAACGACTCGCAGAAGATTCATGGCAAAGCCATGTACACCGCACCCGATTGCGCAGCGTGTGCAGTTCTTCAAGATCGAGACTGCCAATGTCGGGGGTTGAGGGGGACTCCCCTCGCGTTCTCTTGGGGGATTTAAAGGGGGCCATTCTCTCACGTGAGAGAATGGCCCCCTTTGTCCGCACCCTGCGGGTACGCAGGGAATAGGAAAACGGCGCTTGCGCCGCATTGCAAAATGCGTATTGACAAAATATGACGTTATCCATATAATGTCATAAGTTGAAAAAAGGGAGGACGTCTGCTATGCTGCTGAAAAAACGCAACAAATGTCATTTCGCTTCCCTTTTTGCTTTTCATATTTAGTATATGGACCATCTGTCGATTCCTCGACAGGTGGTCTTTTTTTAGGAGGAGAGAGTGATGATCGAAAATTGGAAGGACATTCAGATCGTGCCGGAGTTCTGTGATCAGGGCGTGGACTGCTATCGGCTGGAGGGAGGGCACTTCCTCAATGAGTATTACATTGTCTCAGAAGCGGAGACGCGAAAGCTGATGAATCATCCGGAGGTGGTGGGCTACGAGGTGTACGCCTCGCTCGTGACGGCGACCTCGCAGATGATGTACTACCTGAAGGAGAAAAAGAAGATCACGTCGGCGAATATCCTCTCGATCCTGCGGGGAGCCTTGAACTACCCGCTGGAGGAGAGCTGCTACAAAGAGCACATCCGCGTCCACGACATCAGCTTTATGTCGAGCGAGCGCGTTTTTGAAAACGGCGAGATGACGGGCCTTGAGATCAAATACTGCAAGCTTGCCACCGTACCGAACAGCACGCTGCTGATCGGCGACATCATCGCCTCCGGCGAGACGCTTGTGAACTGCCTGCGCTATGTGATCGACTATTACCGCAAGCAGGGGACCAAGCTGCGCAATATCGTCCTCTTCACGATCGGCGGCACGCAGGGCGTTGAGATCCTGGAAAAGCTGACGCAGGAGATCCGTGTGTACTGGCCGGGCTTCGAGGGATTTGTCACGGTGTATTACGAGGGCATTTTCAGCTGCTATGAAGAGGGAAACAAGGGCGTTTCCGGCATCAACCGCGCGCTGATCGACTTCTACTGGAAAGGCGGCATCATTGCCCCTGCCTTCCGTCGCGAGACGCTCTCGATGCAGAATCCCCTTTTTGAAAAGTGCACGATCTACGACGGCGGCGCCCGCCGCTACGAGATCCACGAGCATATTGAAGAGGTGCTCGAATTCTGGAACGGCATCTTAGAGCGCGCCAACAGCATCGACAAGCAAGCGCTGCTCGAGGAAAAGCTCGGGCATCCGCTGCCGATCTCCTATGAGGACTGGCTGAAGGACTGTCACTATGAAAAACTGGACAAAAAGACGACGCGCTGGCTCTATCAGCAGGAGCGCGGCTTTGTGGAGGGCATGCGCGATGTTTCGCTGAAGGAGATCGCGCGCCAGCGGATCGACGAGTTTACCACGACCTTGAGAAAGTATATCCTTTAAAAAACTTATAGATCAGAGAGGACAGAACGCATGAAGAATGAAAAGACGGTAGTGGATATTGACTACGCAGAGGCGATCGTGCCGAAAAGCGCCCGACGCGGCATCGTGACCATGTTTATGATCATGCTGGGCTTCACCTTTTTCTCCGCGAGCATGTGGGTGGGCCAGCAGTTGGCGGACGGCCTGGATTTTCAGGGCTTCGTCGTGTCGATGATCGTCGGCGGCGTGATCTTGAGCCTGTACACGGGACTTTTGGGCTACGTGGGCGCAGAGACGGGCATGAGCCTCGACCTTCTGGCCCGCAAGGCGTTTGGCGTCAAGGGTTCGTATCTGCCCTCGGCCATGATCTCGTTCACGCAGATCGGCTGGTTCGGCGTGGGCATCGCCATGTTTGCCATCCCGGTCGCGAATGAGCTGCTGGGCGGCAGCAAGACGGCGGAGTGGGCGCTGGTGATCGTTGCCGGTATCTGCATGACGGCCTCGGCCTACTTCGGCATCAAGTCGCTCACGATCGTCAGCTATATCGCCGTCCCGATGGTGGCGGTGCTGGGAACGGTCGCGATGGTGCTCGCCGTCATGCGCGGCGACGGCACGATCGTCGATCAGTTTGCCAAGTCCAGCGGCACGCTGACGGTGATCGGCGGCGCGGGACTGGTCGTTGGCTCGTTCGTCTCCGGCGGCACGGCGACGCCGAACTTCTCCCGCTTTGCCAAAAGCGGCAAGGTGGGCGCCATCACAACGGTGATCGCGTTCTTCATCGGCAACTCTCTGATGTTCTTCTTCGGCGGTGTCTCGTCGGTCTATGTGGGCGGCAACGACATCTTTGAGGTGATGATCAACCTTGGCCTGTTCTACCTCGCCATCCTGGTCCTGGGCCTGAACATCTGGACGACGAACGATAACGCGCTCTATTCCGCGGGCCTCGGCCTTGCCAACATCTTCGACCAGAAAAAGAAGCCCATGGTGCTTGTCTCCGGCATCATCGGCACGGTGCTCGCCGTCTGGCTGTACTGGAACTTCTGCGGCTGGCTGAACATCCTGAACTGCACGCTGCCGCCAGTGGGTATCATTCTGGTGCTGGGCTATTTCCTGAACAAGGAAAAGTATCAGGACGTGGAGGTCAGCGAGAATGTCAACTGGTTCGCGGTGATCGGCGTGGTGCTCGGCGCGGTAGTAGCGAATCTGGTGCATTGGGGCATCGCCTCGATCAATGGCATGGTGGTCGCCGCGGTGTGCTACCTGATCGGCCGCGCGGTGGAGAAGAAGTAAAAAGGTGTAACTTCCGCCAAGAAAATTGCAGAACAAAAGCCCATCAGCTCGTCGAGCTGATGGGCTTTTTCCTTTGCATGAAGTGCAGAAGATCACTTCGTGCTCGCCGCGTAGAGCATGATCGCCGTCAGCACGATATAGACCGCGCAGGCCGCGGCAATCACGGCGCAGAGCGCAATGCAGACGACGCGAAGCGGCTTATTATGCCTCAGCTTTCGCGCTGAGAGCACGGCGCCCGCAACGGACAGAAGGAACAGCAGTATCGCGACCCAAAGCTGCATACGACCGCTCCTTTCTTCACTCCGCCGCAGGGCGGAAGACGTCGATCATGTCGGTGCACCACTTGAGCTCGCGGGTGAAGCGGCGGCGCAGCGCGTCGGGCGGCTCCTTGCCCTTGCCGACATCGAAAAAGCCGCGGCCGCTGTGTACGGCGATGTATAGCGTCCCATCGGCGTGCAGGCTGACGGAAAAATCGCCGAAGGCGGTGTTGGTGAGCGCAAGAATGCGCTCCATGCGGCTGGGACTCAAAAAGCGCAGCGCCCAGTCGGCATCATCGCAGCTCAGGTTGAAGTGCTTGTTGAAGTCCTCGTAATCCGTCTTGATGGTTTTTGCGCGGAAGAGCTTGTCGAGCTTGCCGCGCGGCCAGAACGTGAGTTCGGCGGGGTACGTTTTGCCAAGCTCGCAGGCCATCCACTGACCATTGTAGACCACGCGCTCGGCGGACTCCAGCATGTCGTTGTTTTCGTTGCGGTATTCGTCCACATCCGTCAGCGTGACGGTGCAGAGCTCGGACGTAAGGCCGCGGTAGGTGAAGTCGATGCGGCCGCTGGCGCTGTCGTAGACGTATGACGGCAGCGGAATGTTTGAACCCTTGATATCCACAAGGTTTTGCTTTCCGATGGGCTGCACGTCTTCAAAATTCGCGTTCATGATCTCCGGCACGAGGGACTCAAAGACCGCTTTTCCGGCGGCCTTCTGGTGCTTGTTCAGAACGCCCTGCCCCAGCAGCGCGACGACGATGCCGATGACCGTCAGCGCCGTGACCGAGGTGAAAATACCGATCGCCGTCGCGGCGCAGCCAATCACCGTGAGGAGCTTGCCGCGGCCACCGCCGCGCTTGCCGTTTTGCAGCTCGCGCGCGAGCTGTTCGTCTGTCATTGTTCGATTTTTTTCCATCGTATCATCCTTTCTCAGTCCCGCGCCGCAAAAAGAGCGGTGTTTTTCAGCAGAAGATCCAGTGTTTCCTCCATTGCGTGCAGCGACGTGCAATAGCTGCGATGCAGGGCGTCAAGGTCGCGCAGGTCTACATTACTGGCAACGGCGGCAAAGCCATAGTCTGTTTCCACCGCCAGCGAGAGCACCCGGCCTTCCCAGCGGAAGCCCAAAAGCTGTCCTTCGACGCGCTGCCCGAACTCGTTCATCAGCTCCATAAACTGCGGGGCAAGAAGGGAGAGGGCATCCTGCTCCGGCTCTGCTGTGACGCAGAAGCATCGGTCAAACAGCGCATCGCCCGTCGCTGCGCCGCGCGGACTGTCCTCCGTCCTTGCGTTGACGAGGACGGGGGAGGGGGCGGGCGTCTGCGTTTCGCAGCGCAGCACGAGGCCTTTGAAGACCATCTCGTGGCAGGTCTCATAGCCTTCGTGACCACACCCTCGCTCATACACATGGTCCAGCCGCACGTTGGCGGCGGAAAAATGCACGCCGCGATAATCGCCCTCATGGAAATTCTCAACCGTACATTCCTCCCACTGACCGTCCAGCAGGTGGAACGTCCGGAGAAACGGCTCGTCAACGCACATTTCCGGTGTGTGCATATCCGGGCCGAAGGCCTTTTCCCATTCCGCACGGAAAAAGTCTCCAAACTGCTCCTGTATCAGGGCCTGGAGCTTCTTTTGCGCGCTGCCGCCCAAAAAGACCGCGCAGCAGATGCCGCCGAAGAACAGCACCCCCGTCAGGATGGCCTTGAGCGCGGTGTCCTGCACGGCAAAGTACGAGACCGTGCCGCTCAACGCGCCAAAAAGGCCCACCAGGATCCAGATGCGCGACATTTTCTGATAGTGCCCGAGCTTTTTCGAAAGCTCGGCGTCGCTGAGTTTTCCTCTTCCTGTCATTTCACATCCATCCTTTATCATGGCGTTTTCAAATATCCCAGTTGTCCATCCAGTTTTCGCCCCAGTCGTCAGCGGGATCATACGGCGCTTCGGGGATCCAGCCCGCGGGATAGACGAGACCGTCTTCGTCGTGGTAGGCAAGGCCGTCGTCGCCGATGGTATAATCGTTGCCCAGAAGGTAACGGTTCACACCGTCGTAGTACCAGATATAGAAGGTGGAGTATTCGTCTTCGTAAAACTCCGCGTTTTCCATGTCCGTGTAGGTGTAGAAGTCGGCGTTGCGGTAGAAGACACCGTCAAAGTGCTGATCGTCCCCGTAGCGGCCAAAGCGTTCGGCGGAGAGGGTGAAGCTATTGCCGTCGTCGCTGGGGCAGAGGTAGGCGCGCGTTCCGTTGTCGTAGAGGTAGAGGCCCATGCCCTCGCCCTCGTCGTTCATCGTGCCGCTCATGGAATAGTCCGGTGAGCAGGCGATGTACTGCATGAGGGACGAGTCGATGACGATGGTCTCGCCCAGGGCGTTCTGCCACATGCCGTCCCAGTTGCTTTTATCCCACTCGACGATCTCCGCCTCGTCGTCGCGGAGGAAGGTGTGGCGGTGGATGGTGAGCCCGCTGCCCTCGCCGTTCTGGTTCGGTAGCAGCACGCCGTCGTCGCGCAGGAGAAAATTGTAGAGAAAGCCGTTGAAAAAGATCATCGGCCGGCCGCTCGCCTCGGACAATTCAAATTCTCCGCGCCCGCCGAGACCCCAGCCGGTGCGGTAGGCATAGAAGCCCTCCTCACTGTCAAAGTACAGCCTCGAGGTGCCGTCGATGCTCCACATCCCGTCGAGAAATTCCATGTCCATGACGGTCTCATAGCCGCTTTGCGGATTATCAGAGCTGCTGTCGCCGCAGGCGGTCAGGCTCAGCAGGAGCAGCAGCGCGAGCACGAGCGGCAGAAGATACGTTCGGTGCGTCATGCTGTTCACCGCCTTTTTAGTAGCAAATGCTGAAAAACAGCGTGTTGTAGGGGTCGACAAGGTCAATGTCCATGATGCTCGCCTCGGGCGCGATGCTATCGAGCTGCATCCGTCTGGCGCAGTCCTTATAGTTGCCGAGCTGTGGCATGGCGGCGAAGACCAGCCCGTCGTAATCGTCGGGCAGGTAGACCATGTAGCTCTTGGTCAGCACCATCGCCCAATCGCTGACGTTGTACTGCCAGTCGGTCGAGTAGGCGAATTCGATGAGGTATTCGTTGCCGTTATAATTGACGGTATGAACATAGTAGTTGTCGCCGCGCTGGCTGTTGCCGTAGGCGGTGGCGGCGGTGAACCACATGCCAGTGTAGTAGTCGTAGAGCTCGCTGTCGGTGTTGGTGATGTACTGCTCGGTGAAGTACGGGATGGAGCTCTCGGGAATGTAGCAGATGGCGTCGAACTGAATCTCGCGGATGCCGTCGTGCGACTGGTCGCTGTGCTTGATGACCTCCCAGTAGCAGTCGTTTCTCTCATAGCCGTCGCCAAGGCCAGAGTAGCAGGCAACACCGTTTTCCAGAAGATACGTGCCCGTGTTGACCGCAGCGTTGATCTGTAAGCCGTTGTCAGAGAAATAGGGCGTGTCGGTCAGGTCGGTCTGCACGCCGTTTTCGTGGAAGTAGGAGTAATCCGGCTCGAAGACATAGCGCTCGTCGGCATCCCAGAACCAGACCATCTGCGTCGTGCTCATGTCGGCGTGCTGGAACGTCACGACGACGTCGCTCTCGCCATCGCCGGTGATGTCGTCGAACGAAATGTCAAAGCCCGTGCCGTCGTCGTTCGCGTCCTCGACCGTCACGGGGAAGGACACGCTGTCGAAGAGCTCCTGCTCTGGCTCGTCGCGGTAGAACGCCGCGCTCTCAGGTCCTACGGTGACGAGCACCTTGACGCTGCCCTCGCCCTCGTGTGTGATGGTGCCCTCGGCGGCGACCACGCCGCTCGTGCGCCAGTCGTCGCCCGTGACGTCGTCGCTGCTGTCGCCGCAGGCGGTCAGGCTCAGGCAGAGCAGAACCGCAAGCAGCACCGCAAGGAAATGATGGAAAGTTTTCATCTTCTTTTCTCCCTTCTTCACGTTTCAAAACGGCTTACTCAAGACGCTCGTAGTAGTCGTTCTCGCCGCCCCACACGATGGAATCGGTGTCAAAAAGCGTGAATTCATAGGTGACGTCCTGATACGTCGTGGAAACGGCATAGTACACGTCGTCCACATCGGTCGGGGCCGAGATAAAGCCGCCGTCGACCTCGGTCGTCTCCGCGCCGGGCGCGCGCTCGTAGAGCCCCCAGAGACCGCCGCTGCTGTCGATGTAGATGTAGCTGTCGGCGTCGAGATCACCGTCCAGATACCAGATGCCCGCAAGGTAAGAGAGATCGACCGAACTGTCGCTGCTGTTGTAGTCTTCGGCCTGCGCGTCGAACTCGTCGAGGCTCATTTCATAGGTGAACGAGCCGAGCGAATAGATGTTCACGCTGCTGCCGTCGGCGGAGAACTGATAGGCGACGCCGTCGTGCTCGTTGTAGGCGTAGATGCAGTCATAGTCCGCGTCGTACTGCAAATAGCCGCTGGCGGCGAGGTCGTCGTTGCTGCCGATGCGCCAGCGCGAACCGTTGGTGTCGATGATGAGATAGTCGAAGTCCGTGCCGCTGTCGGGCAGATAGTAACCTTCGAAAGCGCTGTAATCATAGCTGTCGTAGCTTTCCTTGACAAAGCCGTCGATCGTCGACGGCACAGTGGAGTCGTTGCCGTAGTCCGCGGAGTCGCCGGAGTTGTCGCTGCCGCAGGCGGTGAGGGCGAGGCAAAGGATCAGTGTCAGGGTGCAAAGGGCAAAGTGTTTACAAGCGTTTTTCATGTTGTTCTCCTCTCAATTTTCAAAAATCGGCGCGCTCAGTGCGCCCGTTCCGCCATGGACAGAATTTCGTCATGGCTCAGCTCCACGTTGTCGAAGCGGACAAAGATGCCGTTCGTCATGGCGCTGTTCCACACCGCGGGATCGGCAAGCGGGCGGAAGCGGAGCTTGTCGAGATAGGGCTTCATATCGAGCAGCAGGCGGCTGCCGGAGACAAAGTCCACCCGAAGAATGTAGTCCGGGAGCGGTGTGACGGCTGAGATGTATTTTCGGTACAAAGGCATTCCTCCCCTCCGGAAAATAAAAGATCCACCGTACAGCCATTGTACGGTGGATCGGAAAAAGTTGGTATTAACCAAAGGTTAGATAATTTCTTAGGAATATCAATGCAAAATAGGCGTGCTGCGTCCTTGCTGTGCCTTAGCTCTTCGGCGCGGCAAGCTCGGCGAGCCGCTTGCGCTTGGTGCGCACGTCGCCTGTGATGAGAAGCTTAGAATAGATCTGATTGATGTACTGCTTCACGCTTCCCTCGGACAAAAAGAGCTGCTCGGCGATCTCGCGGTTGCTCAGGCGCTTGGCGACGAGCGCGGCGATGGCGCTTTCGCGCTCGGTGAGGCCCGCGAGGGCGGCGGGACGGGAGCCTTCCGCACACTTTTCGCCGCAGCGGCGCACAAAGTCCTCGCCAAGCGGTGTGACCGTCCGGACAAACGCGGCAAATTTCGCACCCGCGCCGCGCGTGAGCGCCGTCTTGAGATAGCGGTAATTTTCGACAAACGGCAGATAGAGCGCGTCCGGCTCCGCCGCAGCGAGGGCAGAGATCAAAAGTTCGTCTGCCGTCTCGCGCTTGCCGAGCATTTCGTAGGCCGCGGCGGTCTGAAGGCGGATGTGCAGCGCGACGAGCGCATAGTGCATCGCCTCGCACATACCGAGCAGCGCTTCGCTGTGGCCAATGACCTTGGCATATTCGCCCTGGGCGAGGTAGACCTGATTTTCGATAAGCTCCATCATCGGCTTTCCGGGCGCGAGGAAGTGGATGGAGGCGAGTTGATGCTCGCGGAAGACCGCGGGAATTTTTTCGGGCAGTCCCAGCAGCGCATAGTAATAGGCGCAGGAGCTTTGCAGAATGTTGAGCCATGCGACGTTATGCTGCTGCAGCAGCGCCTCGCGCCGCTGCTCAAAGGACTCGCGCGGCGTGAAAGAAGTGCAGAGCGAGAGCCGCCAGGCGAGAAAGTCGCAGCACAAGGCCATGTTTTCCTGCCCGTTGCCGTCAATCTGCGCATAGGCGCGCTCGAGCATGATCTGCGCGTCGGCAAAGCAGGCGCGCATGAAGTCGGCCTCCGCGCGCATGATGGTCTCAGCGCCCTGCCCGTGGCCGTTTGTGATCTTATAGTAGTGCGGCATGCACTCGTCCATCTCGGTGAGCTCGCTCTGGAGTTCGCCGGACGCGCGGTAAAACATCATCAGCACCGACGGCGAGCCGAACGTCCAGCCCCCGCTTTTCTGGATGCTGATGGCGGGGCGCGACATCTGCGCGCTCGCGCTGCGGTGCAGGCGGCTCATCGCGGAGATGTCGTTGTACATCAAAAAGCTCATGATGAGGTCGCACTCGCCGAGAAGGTCGCCGCGCTCACTCTCCGGCCAGTCGGGGTGTTCGGTGATCGCGGCGAGCAGCAGCTCCTTGAGCTCGAGCATCTTTGGGATCTGCCGCCAGGTGAACATGCTGCGCATCAGAACGAGGAGCGAAAGCGGGTGCTCCTTGAGCGTTTCGACCGGGCAGTGGGCGATGAAGTCGAGCACCTGCTGCGCGCCAAGCGACGTGAGCAGGATGCCCGCGTCGCGCTGGATGACGCGCAGCGCCGCGTCGTAGTTTTTGGCAAGACAGTAGAATTTGAGCGCATGCAGATATTGCCCATGCGTTTTGTACCACTCGCCATATCTATTATGGTAAACTGCCTGCCGCCGCGGCTCCATCGTGTGGAACGTGCGCTCGGCGCAGTCCTTCATCATGTGGTGGAAGCGGAACGTTACGCCGTCCGGCAGGCGCTTGACAAAGGCGTTCTGCTCGGTCAAAGTCTGTAAGATCGCAGCGGTGTTTTTGCTGCCGGTGACGGTTTCGGCCATCTCGACGGTGAATTCGTCCGCAAGACCCATGACGGCCAAAAATTCGCGCCGCTTTGACGGCAGCGGGTCGATCATCGCGGCGGAGAACATCGCGTAGATATCCGAGCTGCGGCTCGGCAGCTCGCCGCGCTCGTGCAGCGTGCGGAGATTTAAGTAAATGGCCGAGAACCACCCCTCGCTCGAATAGAGCAGCGATTCGATCTGCGCGTCCGAGAGCTCCGTGCCGCAGCGGTGAGCGTAGATCGAGAGCTCCGTGTGGTTGAGGCGCAGCTGCTCGGCGCCCACGGTGTAGAGCCTGCCGCCAAGGCGCAGGATCTCCTCCGCGGGCAGGAAGCGGTCGCGGCTTGCGACGATCAGGTGAACGTTTTCGGGCAGGCGGTTCGTCAGCGTGCAGAGAAAGGCGGGCACGCGGTTGTCGGTCAAGAGGTGAAAGTCGTCGATGAAAATATAGCAGGGCCGCTTGCCCGCGAGCGCGTGGCAGAGATCGTCCGTCAGGAGGCTTCCGCCCGCGGCGTCGTCGGGGCAGGGGTAGGCGCGCAGAAAGTCGAGCCCCGCGTGGGAAAAGGCCTCCTGCACGCTCTTCCAGAAGATGGCCAGATTGTCCGAATACACGCTGATACGCACAACGGCGGCTTCGTCGAGCTTGGCGCGCTCTAAAAGATACCAGTTCACCGCCGTCGTCTTGCCGTAGCCCATCGGCGCGACCACGGTGGTGAGCGCGCAGCGCGAGATCGGGCGCAGGCACTCCTGTAGGCGCTCGGATATGTAGACGGTATTCAAATTCCAGCTTCGCTTCGGCATGGCGTACCTCCAAGACAGTTTTGACCGGGGGCTTTTCTTTCAAGATATCATACGCCGCGTTTTTTGGCAACTATGAGAAAAAGCGGCTGAATGAATGCGGCATCTGATAAAAAAGTGCCCTGAACGGTTCGTTCAGGGCACTTTTATTGAAATAAGCTCTTATTTTCCGACGCAGAAGCGCTCGAAGATGCGCGTGACCATGTCCTCGCGCGCGGTGCGGCCCGTGAGCTCGCCGAGGGCGTTTTCCGCCTGCTCTACTTCCGTGAGTACAACGTCGGGCGTCATGCCGCTTTGGAGCGCGTCCTTCGCCGCACGGACGCTATCAAGCGCGCGGCGGATGGCGTCGGCCTGACGGGCGTTTGTCACGAGGGACGTATCGCCTTTCGGCGCGGGGTAAAGCGTGCGGATCGCCGCTTCCAGCGCTTCGAACCCCTCACGCGTCACGCTTGAGAGCGAAATAATCGCCTCCGGCGCGCGCCAGTCCTCATCGGGGACAATGCCTGCCCCGCCGCCGAGGTCGGATTTTGTCAGCAGCAGCAGCCACGGCTTGCCGCTTTTTGCGGCAAGCGCAAGCGGTGCGAGCATTTCCTCTGCACGTCCTTCGGATGCCGGCAGTCCCGTGCTGCCGTCCAACAGCGCGAGGATCAGATCAGCGTCCTCGACCGCTTTTTTCGATCGCTCGACGCCGAGCTGTTCGACGAGATCGTCTGTCTCGTGTAGGCCCGCCGTGTCGATGAGGCGCAGCAGCACGCCGCCGACCGTCGCCTTTTCCTCCACCGTGTCGCGCGTCGTGCCTGCGATGTCTGTGACGATGGCACGGTCAAAGCCGACGAGCGCGTTCAAAAGTGAGCTCTTGCCTGCGTTCGGCGCGCCGATGATGGCGGTCGCGACGCCGTTTTTGAGCACTTTCCCGCGTGCGAACGTGCCGAGAAGATCAGAAAGCGTCTCTTCACAGCATAAAAGCGTGCGCTCGGTCTCCTCGCGCGAGAGGTCTTCAATGTCCTCGTCGGGGTAGTCGACGACGGCGTAGAAACGGCTCGAAACGTCGAGCAGCTTGTCATAAACACTTTCAATCGGGCGGCGCAGCGCGCCGGAGAGCTGGGCCGCGGCATTGCGCGCGCTCTCCGCTGTCTCGGCGTCGATGAGGTCGATGACTGCCTCAGCCTCGGTGAGGTCAAGCTTTCCGTTCAGGAACGCCCGCTGCGTGAATTCACCGGGCCGCGCCTGCCGTGCGCCCGCGGCAAATGCCGCTTGCAGCACCTCGCTCAGTACGACCGGCGAGCCATGGCAGTGGAGCTCGGCGCTCTCCTCGCCCGTGTAGCTGTGGGCGGCGGAAAAACAGACCGCCATGCCGCGGTCGAGCAGCGTGCCGTCCGCCGAGCGGATGTCGCCATAGGTCATGCGGCGGTACGGAAGCGCTTCGACCGCCATGCCGCTTGCGGGCGTGAACAGCGCGGCGAGCACGCGCCGCGTCTCCTCTCCGCTCAGGCGCACGATGCCGATGGCCGACGGGCTTTGCGCCGTGGCGATGGCTGCAATGGTTTCCATGACCGTTTCCTCGCTTTTCCTTGATTTTGCCCAAAGTATACCACAAAGACGAAAAAATGAAAAGGGGCGCGGCTGCGCCCCCTCATTTTCAACTATTTAGTTTTCAGCGCCCGACGTGACCCTGCCGCCGTAGCCGGTCAACGCCAAAATAGAGACCAACGAAAACAGTGCGATCAGGAATTTCTTCATCATTTTCTTCGTTTCACCGATCTGCTGCCGTTCCCTCCACCGTCCACGGCAGGAAGATCGGGAATATCTCGATCACAAAGTGCGGCTCCCGAATATCGTCGTCCGGGTGGGACTGCGCGAGGCGGACCTCGACGTCATTGGCATCCTTGACCGTCGCGGCGGCAAAGCCCGCTTCTGCGCCGAAGACGAGGTACTGCGGCCCAATGTACGGCATCCGGCCGGCTTCGTCCAGCTCGAGAGGCATCGTCTCAAACGGCTTCGCGATGTCGACGCCGAGCGTTTGAAGGTACGCCGTCACAGCGGGATAGGCCTTCGCGACCTCATTTACATAATTGCGGCAATAGGCACAATCGCACAGATTAGATCGTTTAAGATCGCGATAAAACCGCTTTGTCCGCTCAATATCCATCAGCGTTCCACCCCTTTCACCGGTTTGCTTTCGTATTATACCATACAGGAAATTTGGCCTGCAAGCGGAAAAGCAGCGCCGAAAGGCGCTGCTTTTCTGATTCAAATGGGATGATCACTATTGTGAGCTTGGTGGCTTGAAATTCAATGCAGTTGGCATTGCGCAGAAGAAGGGGACGCTTTCTTTGTCCGGAAAAGTGAACTGCCAAGGCTGAGCACAATGAGCAGCAGCGGGAGAAAAAGACCGAGAAATGCATAGGGCAGATAGCTCATCGTGGCAACGCCGAGAATGCCGGAACAGTAAATGCCGCAGGTGTTCCACGGAACGAGCGGCGAGGTGATCGCACCGCCGCAGAGCAGCGCACGGCTGAGATCCACGCGGGACATGCCGCGGCGGTCATACTCCTCGGCGTACATCTGACCGGGAACGGAGATCCCGAGATACTGGTCGGGAAGGATAACATTCATGCAGACGCACGACGCGGCGGTGAGTGCGGTCAGGCCGCCGCGGCTTTTCACATGGGAGACGAGCGGGGAGACGAGCGCTTCGATCTGGCCGGTTTTCTGCATCAGTCCGCCGTAGGCCATGGCGATGATGACGATGGAGTTGGCATGCATCATCGACTCGACACCTCCTGCTGTCAGCAGCTCGTCGAGCAGCGCGACCCCGGTGTGACCGACATAGCCGGAAAAGCCAATGGTGAAGATGTCGCCAAACGGCATGCCCTGCGCTGCGACCGCAGCAATGAGACCGGAGACGACACCCGCCATAACGGCGGGGATAGCGGGAAATTTGATCACGATGCACACGACCATAACGAGGATCGGAATCAGACTGACCGGCGAGATGCGGAACGAGGTATCCAGACCCGCAAGCAGCGGAGCAATATTTTCCGCTACGCCCGAGGCATCACCGCCGCCGTAGCGCAGGCCGGAGACAAGGTAAAAGACCTCCGTAACGGTAAAGCCGGCGAGTGCGATCGGCATGGCGCGCTTCATCAGATCAAAGATCTCGCAGCCCACGACCGCGGCGGTGAGATTTGTCGCATCGGAGAGAGGAGAGATGATCTCACCGAGGTAAGAGCCGGAGATGATGCTGCCTGCGACGATCGGGGACGGGACGCCGAGGGCGATGCCGATGCTCATAAACGCGAGTCCCACCGTACCGACCGTGCCCCATGCGCCGATGGCGAACGAGACGATACCGCAGGTGAATGCAGCGGTGATAAGGAAGAACTTCGGCGTGATGATCTTGAGCCCATAGTAAATAAGTGTGGGGACAGTGCCGGAGGCGATCCAGGTGCCGACAAGCACGCCGATAAGCAGCAGGATTATCACGGCTTCAAGCGCCTGCTCAATGCCGGAGAGCATACCGTGGAGGATCTCCTCCCAGGAGAAGCCGAGGTAAAGCGAGAGGAGCGAGGCAATCGTGCAGCTGAAGATCAACGGGATCTGCGGTTCTGCGCCGCAGACCACCACGCCGATGAAAATCAGGACTGCTGTGCTCGCAAGACTGATAAGCCCGTGATAAAATTTGACTTCTTTTTTGCAAAATAAAGTTCTGTTTTTTGTTGAATTCATTTTCTCTCTTTTCATTTGTTCTGATTTGTGATACAGTATATCAATTATAAGAAATAATGTTCCGCGAATAAGCTGCCGCATTGACAAGCGGCGCGGGAAGAGGAGACGGAAGAAATGAAGAATTTGTTGGAACGGCTCAGCACCATCGAAAGCACACTGCCGACCAAACAGAAAAAGCTCTGCGAGTACATCACTGCCAACGGGAAATCCGTCTATCTAATGAGTGTCGGTAGCCTTTCGGAGGCGGCAGGCGTGGGACGCGCGACAGTGATCCGCCTGGTCGAGAGTCTGGGATATCCGTCCTATGCGGAGTTTAAGAAGGCGCTCAATGCCTCGTACTTCGAGGCGGCAGAGAACCATTACCATTCCAATCCTTTCTTCTGGGCGGATGAGCAGGGCGCTCTCCTGCCGGAGGATACGGACTCTATCAATGCCTGCTGTGGGGAGTCCATGCGGCTTTTACAGCAGGCGGCCAAGGAACTCGACCGTACGCAGTTTGGCAAGATCGTCGACATTCTGATCGCCTCGTGGCGTGTGAATGTGCTGGGGCTACGCACCTCTGCGGCGATCGCCCGCTACGCCTACTACATGCTCGGCTACTTCATCCCCGACATTCGGGACCTGAGCGAGAATGAATCGCTGGCTTACGACTGGCTCATCAATGCCCATCAGGGCGAGGTCACGCTGATGTTTGCCTCCATGCCGGTGACGGCGACCTCTGTGCGTTTGGCCGAGCTTTGCCACGAGCGCGGCATCCCGCTGGTCGTGATCACGGACCGCGAGGATACACCTGTACTGGAGTATGCGACCTATCAGCTTATCCTGCCGCACACGGAGAGTACGCGCGCAACATCGCTGCCCTTTTATATGGTGCTCGAGGCGCTTATCAATGAGATCGGAACGCGCCTTGCGCCGCTGTCCGTCCAGAAGATGAATGAGATCAACCGCTACATCATCAGCGAGGGAATCATTCGCAATCAATGAAATACAGTCACATGTTCTGTCACCTCTACCGGCAGGAGCCCCGCGCACAGCGCGAGGCTCCTGCTTTTTTAGAAGAGGCAAGGTCGATTGTGATGACTTACAGTTTGTAGGGCTCATCCCAGAGGTTGAGCTTGGTGCCGATCCCCATTTCAAGGGCCTTGTTGTACACTTCGGTACCCCAGGCAACGTCGGAGACGGGCATGCCGCCCATGCAGAAGAGGATGCTCTCGTCATGGCTGGTGCGGCCGGGCGCCTTGCCGGCGATAATATCGCCAATGTTGGTCACATCGTCCCAAGTCATCAGACCCTCGTCGATGTACTGGATCATGTAGCTGCTGATGATGCCGACATTCTCATGGAAATCGCCCTCGCAGTTCTGAAACTCCTTCCAGAGCTGGTGCATGGCCTTGTTGTCGATGACCTTATGGCAGGAGAGCATGAAGTCCTTCGGGACGCGCATCTCGGCAGGCAGGGAGAGCAGAACGCCGGGCTTGAGCCACTTGTCGTCGATAAAGGGCTTGGCGGCGCCGGAGGTCACGACGGTGACGATGTCGGCATCCTTGACGGCGGACTCGATGCTGTCGCAGATCGCGGTCTCCATATCGGGGAACGTACGGTTGACATAATCAACGAGATTCTGCGCGGCGGCGGGGAAGAGGTCGTAGATCTGCACGCGCTTGAGACCGGGGCAGGCGTCCTTGATGGCGGCAAGGCAAGCACGGTTGATGACGCCGCAGCCGACGACGGCAACGATCTCGGAGTCGGGATTGGCAAGGTAGCGGACGCCAACGCCGGGGACGGCGCCGGTGCGCATGGAGCTGATGAGGTTGCCGGACATGAACGCCTTCGGCGCGCCGGTGTCGGGGTCGTTGAGCGTGACCATCAGGATAGAGCGGGGCAGACCCTTTTTGAGGTTCTCATGATTCGAGCCGTACCACTTGCAGCCAGCCATGTTGAAGCGGCCGCCGATGTATGCAGGCATGGCCATGAAGCGGCGGTCGGGACCGGCGACAGGCATGTTGGGGAATGGAGAGGTGAGCGGCGGGACGATCTCGATGCCGTGGGAGTTGTGGTTGACATCGCCCATCAGATAGTCGCCCTGACCGAGCAGACTGAACATCTCCTCCATCGTGTCGATGCAGTGATGCATATCGGTCACGCCAGCCTTGACCACATCATCCTGGCTGAGGTACAGAAAATCGATCTTGGTATTCATGGATGTATCCTTCTTTCTTGAGTTTTCAATATGTAAATAGAATGTGTTTCAATCGTAAAGAGGTCAATCGATGCGCCTGTCGTGGATCGCGCCGCGCTGATCAAGCGGGATATTGTACCACCACTTGAATGCCTTGGAGACAGCAATGGAAACGACAACCACGGCGAGCATGCCGAGGCCGAACCACAGGCCCTTGCCGGACATCATCATGTAGGGGCCGACCGACCAGGCGAAAAGCTCATTGAGCGTCTGGATGGATTCGGCAAAGCCGGTGTCGGGCAGCGTAGCGGATTCACCATTCGGGTCAACGATGCGGAGAAGCAGCATGCCGATAGCAAACACGCCGGTGGAGTAGCCGTAAACAAAGATGGAACGCTCAAACCAGCTGTCCTTGTTCATGCGCGGGCCGAAGTAGTAGACGGTCAGGAAGACGATCACACCGCCGAGAGCGAGCACGATGACCAGAGGCACCGCGTACTCAATGACGACGGAAAGCTTGATCTTGGCAACGCCGAAGAAGACGATGAAGTCTGTGCAGCAGGCAGAGATGCGGTCCGTGATGCGGAAGTCGATGTATTCCTCCATGCCGCTCTTTTTAAGCAGCGGGGAGAGTGCCAGCGCGATCAGAAAGCCAATGGCATATTCCGGCAGGAACACGCCAGTCTTGCCGCCGAACCAGTCGCAGAACCAGATGCCGAGGACTGTGGGGATGAGCATGATGGCGAAGTGCCAGCAAAGCGGGTCAAGGGAAATGGGAGAGATGGTGTTGGTACCGAAGATCTCGCGGTTTTCACGCTTAACCATACCGGTGCGCAGGTCGTCAGAGATGTTTTTGATATCGTGGACGTATTGGGTGTAACCCTTTTTGGTGGCCCACTTGATGAAAGCAAGGCCGCCGAACACACCGGCAAGGATGCCTGCCGTTGCAAAGGTCATCGCGATGTCACTCGCTTCGGGGAAGCCAAGCTTTGCAAACGTTGCGCCGACCGCTGCCGCCGTTCCATGGCCGCCCATGAAGCCAGCAGCCATCAGCAGACCGAAGCCGTCATTGACGCCCATATTGGTTTTGGAGAGAACCAGGCAGCAGAGAATGACGGGAAGGCTGAACTGCAGCGCCCAGGTGCCCAGCTTATAGAAGAAGTAGCTGCCAATGCGCTCGCCGGAGGCCTTGGTAAACTTGATACCGGGAAGGCCGACAGCAACGAAGGACATGACGACCAGAGTCCAGGTGTAGTCGCCGGAATAATCGGAGAAGTTGAGAACGCCTAAGACCTGATTGCCGAGGATCAGGGCGATCAGACCTGCCAGAAGAGATGCGGGGATGAAGAAAGACTGAAGAAATTTGATCTTTGCGCGGAGCATCTGGCTGACCAGAATCAATGCGCCGGCAATCGCAAAATCGGTAAGAATTGCAACCAT